>ERZ779621.75-NODE-75-length-75865-cov-27.033966_pt1 | contig 75865 bp, 86 predicted proteins | sample MGYA00514215_ERZ779621 | MGnify/ENA primary metagenome ERZ779621 (study PRJEB29562, sample SAMEA4376715) | mouse gut metagenome | isolation source: Cecum | study: EMG produced TPA metagenomics assembly of the A DSS colitis mouse model was used to assess the...
GACAGGCTTCTCACCTGCCAGACTACCCGCCCTTCGTCTGGGCGCACAATTCCGACTTGTCTAATACTGAATCTCCCTTTTCGGAAAAGTGTTCCTACTGCATAAAATATGAAGTATAATGCATATTCCTATGATTACCGATTTAGCACTCACTTAGCAGCACTGCGAACTGGAATTTATTTATGTCGTGGATATTCAGGCATCAAATCAATCAATTTACTTGTCCGTCCTTCTATATCCAATAGAATTTCAATATTTTCCACATCTCCGCCTAAATGCATCATAAATTCTCTGCAAATACCGCAAGACGGAATGATATTTCCATCTTTATATACTGAAACCACTTTTTTAATCTCACTTTCGCCATATGTAAGCATTGTTGATAAAGCATTTCTTTCAGCACACATTCCTATAGAGCCATCTGTGTCAATGCATATACCCTTGTAAATATTACCTTTTTTTGTGAGTACGGCAGATGCCACACTTCCTACCCACATTTTATTTGAAACATCATGGGGGTTCAAAACACTCATTGCTTCTTCATATAATCTTTCCCATTCTTTATCCATCGCTTTACCCTCCATCGTTGCTTTATTATATATCCGTTTTTCAAAAAATGAAAGCGATTTCTTATACTTTCTGTTCATCAAAGCGGAACTTAAACAGGGCAGTGACAAGCCGCTGTTTTATGCTGTCCTCGGTATCCCTGTCTATATGCCCGTTTTCAATGGCGGCGATTCGGATTCGCTTGCTGTAATGCCGTAAAACCTCGTCCACGGCTTCCGGCTCTCCGCTGGTCGCCCGGACAATCGTTTCATAGGGCAAAAGGTTCGGATTCCCCATGTGAAAGCACCTCCATTTCCTTGTGCAGAAGCTGTAAAGTCCTGCGGATTTGATACCCGGTCGTACTCCGGCAGCGTCCGTACATTTTCCCGATTTCCTGTTGTGTGTAATGCCCGAAAAAGTAAAGGAAAATGATTTCCCGGTTCTTCTCCGGCAAAGATAGCAGGGCGGTGGCAAGCTCCCCATTGGTGAGGATAACTGTCTGACCGCATACTGTAATAGGGTATTCTTCATAGGGTGCTTCAAAATATTCATCTGTTGTGCCTAAAGGGTAAAACTTTTCTTCTGTGAGGTATTCAAGGGATATTTCTTTTTGCCGCCGTCTGCTCCTGTCACGCCATGCGTTGATAGCCGCAAAGCGTATGACGGTCTTGCAATAGCCATTGAACGTATACATGATATGTTCTTTGTATGCTTCTGTACAAGGCATAAATGATTCCCCCTTTCTCCCACATAGGGCGGTGCATAGTTTTTAAAGTGCATAGATTAAATAGCTAACTACTCTTTATTCTTCATATACTTCATAAAAAACGGTTTCATTTAATGGTTTTCGTGTTGTTTCATGACGCTCTGGACTTAAAAAACCATTGATAGGATAGCCTAAAAACAATAATGCAGTAGGTTCTATATACTCTGGAATATTGAATTCTTTTCTGATAATAGCGGGGTCAAACAATCCTACCATTACACTTCCAATATCCAAATTTCTCGCCGTTAACATCATGTGGTCACAAATAATTCCGATATCCAAATCACCAGAGCATTTTTTGTCAAAAGGACGAACGAGTTCATTTCTTCTATCACGACAAACAATCAAAACACATGATGCACCAAAAGTTTGATACGCTTTCCGTATTTTTGCTATGTTTTCTTCTCGCCTGACAACAATGATTCTTTGGGGCTGTTTGTTACAAGCAGTTGGAGCAACTCTACCAGCACACAATATTTGTCTTAAATCTGCGTCAGATATTTTTTTCTCATTAAATCCACGAGTTGTACAACGTTGCTTTGCCAATGTTAGAAAATCCATTTTTTTCTTGTATGATGTTTATAGAAGCAAAAACACCATAACTTCCTTTCAATTTTCGTTATTATTCTAGGCTAAACTGCCCGTTGCTACAAGCAACGCATTTTAACATTTTCATAAAAATAGCAAATTTTCCTTTATGTTACGGAATAATAGGCTGCTGTCTATCAAATTTTTGTGTGTTACTTTATCGTACATGAGCATTCTTCCATGATGTCCAGCAATTCCGCTTCTCTTAAGGAAGAGCCCTCTGTTCCACAGGCAATGCAATGAACAGTCAATGCGATAACAATTGTTGTTTGTTTAAATTTATACTTGCTAAATCCTATTGCCTCTAAGCCGGTTAAAATCATTGATAATTTTGCCTCCTCATACAAATGGCTGTCAGTGCTTTTTAATTATATTATAAAGAAATAATGTATCATTTCTGCATCATTTTCCTTGAAAGGTTGTATTTTTTGTGCAGTTAGCATATAATAATAATGTGATTATTTACACACAAATCCAAATAAAAATGTGAGAGAGTGTCTATGGAACGATTGATTTTAAAAAAATTACTGGATTGGCAGAATTCACCTTATCGCAAACCACTAATCTTAAAAGGTGTGCGTCAGGTTGGCAAGACTTGGATTCTCAAGGAATTTGGCCGCCACTATTACGAAAATACCGCCTATTTTAACTTTGATGAGAACGAAGAATATAAACAGTTTTTTGAAACAACGAAGGATGTAGATCGAATCCTTCAAAATCTTATGCTGGCCAGTGGTCAAAAAATTATGCCTGAAAAAACACTTATTATCTTTGATGAAGTGCAGGACTGTCCCAAGGTTATCAACTCAATGAAGTATTTCTGTGAAAACGCCCCGCAATATCATATTGCCTGTGCCGGTTCTCTGTTAGGAATTGCCTTGGCAAAACCATCTTCCTTTCCCGTAGGCAAGGTCAACTTTATGCAGATTGACCCTATGACCTTCACGGAATTTCTGCTTGCCAATGACAACGAAAACCTATCCAGATATCTGGATAGTGTGGATACTATTGAGCCGATTCCCGATGCTTTTTTCAATCCTCTTTATGAAAAACTTAAAATGTACTATGTCACCGGCGGCATGCCGGAACCAATACTAATGTGGACAAAAGCACGGGATGTTTCTGCCATGCAGGAAGCCCTGTCCGGAATCCTTGGTGCCTACGAACGGGACTTTGCCAAACATCCCAATATCAATGAATTCCCGAAAATTTCTATGATCTGGAAGAGCATACCATCCCAACTGGCAAGGGAAAATAAGAAATTTATCTACAAAGCTGTCAAAGAAGGCGCAAGAGCAAGAGAATATGAGGATGCCCTCCAGTGGTTGGTCGATGCCAGGCTAGTGCATAAAATCTACCGGAGCAGCGCACCCGGACTGCCGATTGCTGCCTATGATGATCTGTCTGCGTTTAAAATTTATCTGGCAGATGTGGGATTACTCCGCCGCCTTGCCCTGCTGGCTCCTACAGCTTTTGGTGAGGGTAACCGCTTATTCACTGAGTTCAAAGGAGCCCTGACTGAGAACTTTGTACTTCAGACCTTAATTACACAATTTGAAGTGGTTCCCCTGTACTGGAGCCAGAATAATCCGCCCTATGAAGTGGATTTTCTCATTCAACGGGAAAATGATATTTTCCCTGTAGAAGTCAAGTCCGAGGCCAATACCGCCAGCAAGAGCCTCAGAAAGTTTAAAGACCTGTTCTCCGATCGAGTCAAGCTCCGTATCAGATTCTCCCTGGACAATCTGAAACTGGACGGGGATGTCCTGAATATTCCTTTGTTTATGGCTGACCATACCGATCGACTGATTGGCCTGGCATTGGAACGGCGCTAACTTTAACTATATATGTAGAACTTGTATCCATCCCCTTCATTTTCACCTTCCATACGAAGTCTGACCATCACACAGTCTCCTATGAAAGGATTCTTACATTGGTAATCCGGAAAGATTTCTAAAACCTTATTCACTTCTCCCGTGTTTACATCCATCTGATAAACGACAGGATTTTGTATATCAAAAAGATACAGTTTAGCCATCAGAAATAGGGTGTTCAATAACACGAGTATTTTTTTGCTTTTCCCCATCACTGGTAATCTCCGTTTCTATTCATTATAAAAAAACAATGCATCATTTTCCCGGAAAATAACAAAAAGGTGTAAAGCCCTAATTATTCCATAGACTTTACACCTTAGATTGTGTGATATCATTGCAATTCACTCTTTGATTTTATCAATGTCTGTAAGATTAACACCACAAACCTGCAAAATCGCTTTTAATGACAAATATTCATCTTTTAATTTTGCATATGTTTTTGCAGCCCCTTCTTCTCTTGCCAGTTGCATATATTCCTGAATCTTTTTGAAATCCTCAATGGCAATTTTCGCAACTTCTACTCCAGTTGGCATATAATCACCTACTTTCTATACTGTGGCTTGTACTGCTACGATATAAGTATATCACAGCTAAGATGTAAAGTCTATTCAATTATCCCCCGCGGATTTCATTGCCATCATATCTCAGTATTTATACTTCTATGACAAAAGCAATATATTGTAAATACACACATCCTGCCGTCTCATTGGCTTTTATTATAATATTTTATACGGATAGCCATAATCCACTTTCTGTTTTTCCTTGATATGGCTGCCAAACTCAACATGCATATTTTTAGCGCCATTGCCGTGTATATAATATGTAATACCCTGTCCTTTCTCCCATACCATCAGCATATACTCCTTCGATCCATAAAAATAATCATTATAATAACGGAATATCCTTTTATCTCCATCCACTTCCACATACGCATGATATCCATTATCATCAGTAATATCTTCCGTTCCCTTTTCACAACAGACTATCATACATTGCTCCAGAAAGTCTGCTTCATCACTTTTTATCTGCTCAATGACTCTGTTGTTATCTGCATCAGTATAACCATCCTTTTCGGCCGGTAAATAATAAATCATCTCATCCACAACATAAAAGTATCCTAAATATTTACGATCAAGCAGTTCGTCATACGGGTCTGAAGATACCGGCTGTTCCAATTCCAAAGTATATAATACTCCATTAGAAAAACTCTCCAGTTCCGTAATATACAAATCAATATCCTGCCATAAATCCGTATAGCTATGCAGATAAAAATATCCCTCATATGTATGTACAGTTTCTTCTGTCTTATAGAAATACGCATTGCTCTGTTCATCTTTATGGGAATTGCAGGCAGTACTGGCAGACATAACAATTATAGTCAGTATCGTAACAGCCGTTATTTCTTTAGACTTACTCTTGCTGCGTTGCATTGTCTCTTCTTTCTCCTTGATAAAGAAACCGACCCGTACTTTTCGTTTACATTATATAAAAACAATGCATCATTTCTGCATCATTTTTCCTAAGGACAACAAAAAAGGCATATCAGACTTTACATCTGATATACCCTATATTAATTCGTTACTTATTCAAACTATTTGGCATAAAAAATATTTTATCCAATATTTCTGCCATCTTTAATTTGCGCCACTACATATTCCTCTACCTTATCACAAAAATACTGCGCATTTAATATCTGTTCTTCAACCTCTTTTTTCGATATTACAAAATAATCATTATAATCGCTGTCGCTACGAATATCAAAGGCTTCTGATATAATATCTGACATTGATATATCAAATATTCCTGTTTTTATATATTCTTTACGAAAATAGGCTCCCACCGCAGAATGTTTTGAAAAGTCTATAGAACATAACGCTAATACACTTCGCATACAATGAAAAACAGCATAGTAAGAACGATTTGCTGCACCTTTGTAATCCGATATCTCCATCAATGCTTTTGCTGATATTATACATTGCCTCGCCGTCTCTAAACGATATATGGCTAGGTCTTGCCTTTCTTTATCCATAAATTTTCATGCCTTCCTTTTCAATATTTTGATAGAGTGGCTGATACTTCATGTTATTTTGATAATCATCACAATTACGTGCAAGAAGTGATACCATAATATCATTTTTTAACCCAATTCTGCTTGCAATTCTACTGATTTCTTTTCGTCTTTGCGTTATTTCCTTTTGATCGCAACTCAATAAAATCATAATATCAACATCTGATTCCAGATTAAAATCACCACGAGCATACGAACCGTACAAAATAATACGTTCAATCTTCCCTTCAAATAGTTTTATCAGTTCTTCATATACTTCACTTGTAATATTCTTTATTTTTTCTTCCATGTCCTAATACCTCATATATTTCTTAATTCCAATATCCATCTCTTTTTTATTAAGTATATCCCAAAAAACTTTGTTTCTCAACAATCTTTTATAAACAGGATATTGTAATTCCGTTTTGCAACTTTCCCGAATTTTCAATTCCACAGTCAGTACAGAAAATATAACAATCACAACCAGCATCATAACGATTGTTATTTCTTTAGCCTTACTCTTGCTGCGTTGCATTGTCTGCATCATCCTTCGTCACTTCACAAATCTCGTCTACATGCACCGATGACATCATTCCTGCTCCCCATCCTGTTTCAAACTCAACCAATCCTTTCCCTTTTTCCCACACAAATAATTCTTTGACACCTCTGTCTTTATTTATATCTATCTCTAAATAATGATATGTTATCTTATCCCCCATTTGCTTTATAGAATAGAATTCTTCCTGCATATCTTCTTCCTGACAGACAGGCATGAAGACACCTCTACTCTGCAATTTCTCTTCTGTATCAAAAACAGTAACCAACAAATCGTCATCATTATAAAAATTAACGCTCATTCCTCCCGGTTCAAGCTGGCAATATGGATATATTCTGTATATCTTATCATCTGTCACATAAAAGTATATACTCAAAAAATCATCTTCCTTAAAATACCAGGGATTGACCTCCGTAATAATATATATTGTTAATTTATATACGTTCCCCTCTTCATATTCTTTGACATTAATAATCTCCGCATCTACAGTCTCCTCAATAAACTTACCGTGGTTATCATAATATTGCGCACAACCATTCAGAGATACATGTTCTTTGTACGGGAAATAGGGATTGGCCTCCTCTGTGTCTTTCATATCCTCATCCTGATTTCCCGCTCTCATTATCCGTACGTCACCGTCTTCCCTGATAATATCCCAACGGTAGTATTCCTCATCCCAAAACATGGCGATTAATTGATTCTCTTTTATCTCATATTCACATCCCCAGGCATCATAATCATCCTCTTCTTGTTTTATTTTTTCTATTTGCCCATTCTCCAAATGAATCATGATAGGGCCGCCATCGTTATAGCAGATAAAATGGTCTTCATCTATCCATGCTGTAAAATGATATTCCCATTCATTCCGAAAAATAAGATCCGGGATTTTTACCTGATAACGCACAAAAATCTGGGATGGACTGTTTGGTATCAATCCATTTACTATATATACTGCCTTGGTTCCTGCCGGTGATATTCTCCACTCTGCCTGCCGTAATTCTTCCCATCCATAATAGTAATCCCATTCCAGCACGCCATAAAGCTCCTCCGGCGCCACTTCTCTTCTGTCGTATTCGCTCATTTTTACTTTAAGAAACGAAACCTCCACTAATTTCAGTTCTTCTCTGCCCTGTCCGTCTTTTCTCTCCTGAAAAAACATGGACACCCCATAGTCTCCATAATATGGAATGAGCAACATTTCCGCCTCCCGATAACTTTCTGTTACATCAGTCTTACCAGGCATATCCGCTTCTACCGCACATATATTGACAAACCGTATGGCTGTAATATCATCCACATCATAACTCTCTATCCCGTCGTAACCGGGCGTTGGTATCCCTTGATACCTCCATGCCTCCTGCGTACAATAGAGAATGTCTCTCTCATACAATTCAGATTTATCGTATCTTTCCTCAAATTCCTCTGTGTCCATAGACAAAAAATCTGATACTGTATCGTACTCACATATCTCCTCAAGATTAAAATTATCTATGATGTCTTCTACATCGTTGCTGATTCCCAAAAGTCCCACCAGCCTGGCCGCCTGCATTATAATAAGAATGTTTCCTAAACCAAACATGTCACTGTCCTTTCATCCTCGTTACTATCCTCTTTACCATTGCTTTCTTCTTTCTCTTCCAAAGGAAGTTCTTCTCTGAATCTCTGATACAATTCCTTTGCCTCTTCAATTGTCTTTGTATCGTTATTGATAATGGATGTCTTTCAGCGCCCATGGCATTTCATTGGGATCTCTCAAAGAAAAATAATCTTGAAGGAAATCCTCTTGGACCAAGATATTCCATATACCTGTATTCCACCGGCTGTCTTGTTATCCCGGGTTCATCCTGCATCTCTGACGTTTCGCTTTCTTTCACATTTTCTTCCAATAATGTTTTATGCAGCCTGATACCTGTCCTATATTCTATTATCAATAATCCGGCCAAAAGAAAGATGCTGACGATTTTTTTCATAACTTCCCCACCTTATAGGAATCTCCATTCTTTTTTAGTAAAACATTTTATATGGATAGCCGTAATCCACTTTCTGTTCATCTATAACCAGCATCACAATGGTTGTTATTCTTCTGAAATAACACTTGCTATGTTCCATTGTCTCCTCTTTCTCCTTGATAAAGAAACCGGCCCGTACTTTTCGTTTACATTATATAAAAACAATGCATCATTTCTGCATCATTTTAAAATTTAAAAAAATTATACTATGGAACATTTGCAGACAGAGTGAGGTTTTCAAAGCGAGCAAGAAAGTCATTGAAATTATATGTCAGACCATGGAAGATATTAAGAAACAAAGTGTTAAAAGAAAATTGAATTCAATAAATTTAATACCTTTTCCCATATATTTATTTATAAAATATTGTTATTTCCTTTGTCAAAGCTTTTCGTCCATGCTATTATATTAATAAGAGCACCGTGTTGCAGGGTGGGCTAACCCAATATTCCTATGGAATGGAGGTGATGCCTATGAAAAATCATTTCGATTTTAAGGATATGCTTACTTTCGGCATGTTTCTTTTGGCATTGCTTACATTCGTTTTTACGTTTTGTAAGTAAAGCTACATAGAAAAACCACCCCTAAACTTTGGCTGAGTGTGGGGTGGATTTTCTACTTTACATTTGGTCAACCCACCTTGTGGGCGGTTGCTCTTTTAATTTAAGTATAATATTTCCGTCTAAAATGTCAAGCTGTAAATCCCACCACACTACCCTTCCCATTATGAGAAAAGTCTCTAAATATATTTATTCTTTGTTCCTTCGCAAATCTCATCGTCTTCCCTGATAATGTCCCAACGGTAATATTCCTTATCCAAAAACATGGCGATTAGTTGATTCTCTTTTATCTCATATTCACATCCCCAGGCATCATAATCATCCTCTTCTTGTTTTATTTTTTCTATTTGCCCATTCTCCAAATGAATCATGATAGGGCCGCCATCGTTATAGCAGATAAAATGGTCTTCATCTATCCAGGCTGTAAAATGATATTCCCATTCATTCCTGAAAATAAGATCCGGGATTTTTCCCTGATAACGCACAAAAATCTGGGATGGATGTTTCGGCAGCGCACCATTTGATATGTATACGGCCTTTTCCCCGTCTGGTGATACGGCCCATTCCCCTGCCTGTAATTCTTCCTGCACTTCATAATATACATCTTCCAAAAACTCGTAGAGTGCTTTTGGCGCCACTTCTCTTCTGTCATACTCACCCAATCTTACTTTGAGAAACGAAACTTCCATAAGTTTCAGTTCTTCTTCTCGGCTCTGCGCATCTTTACACTCTTGAAAATACATTGATAACGCATAATCATCAAAATACTGGAGAAGCAACATTTTCATATTCCGATTATCTTCTGCCCCATTATTCTCCCCAGATACGTTTGTCTCTGCCGGATAACCATTGATAAACCGTATGGCTGTAATATCCTCTGCATCATAATATTCATCCGGTTCCTGAAACCAATCAACTGCCTCTCCATCATACCTCCGTGCCTCCTGCGTACAATAGAGAATGTCTCTCTCATATAATTCAGATTTATCGTATCTTTCCTCAAATTCCTCTGTGTCCATAGACAGGAAATCTGATACTGTATCGTACTCACATATCTCCTCAAGATTAAAATTATCTATGATGTCTTCTACATCGTTGCTGATTCCCAAAAGTCCCACCAGCCTGGCCGCCTGCATTATGATAATAACGCTTCTTAAGCTAAACATGTCCTTTCCCTCCGGCCGAAAAAATCATGCTGTCCGATCTTACCTGGGCAATATACAACTCATTGGTATCCTTTTGTACATACAATCCGGTTATTCTATCATCATAATAAAATAATCTTGCCAGATGATAACCCCTCTCAATGTACTCCTCATCTATTAACTGATAGGTTTCTATTTCGTTCCCATGATAATCATAAAATGTCACGCCTGCTGTTCCCTTTTTCTCCCCATTCGCAAAAAATCATCCCATCCTCTCTTATAAAAAACCAGAAATAATCCATCTTTGGTTTCTCACTCTGGTAAATTATCCTTTTGTCTCCTTTATCCAAATTAATTCCCTTGATTGTTTTATCAGTGACATAAGTTCCATCATCATTCATCATCCGTTCCATATAATAGATTTCGCCTTGATAAAGATACCAGCAGTCAATCTGTTTTCCCTTTTCACACGAATAACTATATGTTTCACCGCTATCCATATCATATATCAGAAATGAGGTTTTCTCTTCTGACAGCGCAACTATCAGATTCTCATGCTGCATATACGCTTCCGGGTCTTCTTCTGTTTGTAATATCTCATGCAGTGTCCGATCAGTTACCTGATAAACACCATCCTGTTTTTGGTATACGACATTATTCCCATAATCCAAATCTAAAATAAGCAAATCCTTATAACAAACATATCTGCTGTTTCCATGCACATCATATCCCAATTCTGGAATTGCCCTTATTTTTACTTCATTACTGCCATATGCTGTCCGGGATATACCGATCAACAATATACCAATCAGCATAATTTGGCTTATTCTTCTTATTAAAACCTGTTTCATCTACTTCCACTCCATGATTCAAGCCTTTCCTTCTTCTTTAATTACCTGTATCTGCCATATAATCCTCAAAGCTGTCCTTTTCAATCCATAGAAAATCCCGGTATTCAAAATAATCCTCTTCCGGATTTCTGGAAGGATCCCAGTATATGTATGCTGTTTTCCCTGTCTCTATGTCCCTGACATATATTCCCGGAGGCGGCGACTGTTCATATTCTGTTGACTTCATACCAGTTCTGTTATCATAATCAACACTGGAATATGCCAGATATCTTCCATCCGGACTAAAGCTCGGTGAATACAGATATTCTCCCAAGTATGTCACTTCGCCCGATGGATAGACAATCTTATAAAAGGAATTCCCCGCCTGGATCACCAGCCAGCCTTCCTGCTCATTGCCGTCAAACTGACAGACCGTGCTGAAAAACCAGTCTTCCTTCTGCATATCCCGCCTCTTCCATACTTCTTCCCGTATCCCCTCCAGCTCATAACTCCATCTCTCTGTCCCATCCTCTACTCTCCTGATAGTGAGCTGGCTGCGATCATCATTCATTATGGCGATCAGATCCCCTTCCTCACTCATCCCTTTTAAGTAGCTACATACTATATCATAAAAATTTACCCATACTATTTCCGATAATTGTTTATAATGGCACTCGTCCATTTCCTTATATTGCTCTCCGTCTTTAATGATTATGATTGGAGTAATCTCTTCGATACCATCAAACACCTCTTCTCTGGTCTCTTCTTTTTCCACGAACAATTTCGTTGTGACTACATTTTGATAATTACTCCACCTGGTAGTTATGATCCACTTACAATCCGGCGATGCATATAAGACTTCGGTTCTTTCATCCTCATCATTCTCCCCGCTTTCTATCTTCTCATCATCTAAAGGGAGTTTTTCTCTGAATCTCTGATATAACTCCTTGGCTTCCTCAATAGTCTTTGTATCGTTATAGATAATGGAAGGTTTTCGTTCAACTCCCGATCCTGTTCCGCTTTTATGTATTTGTGTTCCACAGAACAGATAATAGTCCATTTCCTCAAATTCTTCTATTGTGCAATAGTCCTGGGAAAGCATATAATGTCTTTTTGCCTCATGGATGTTGTATTCCATGTCATCCCCTGAAAGCGTCACATATGTAATGTACACAATGAGTAACGCTCTTGAAATGCTTTGTCTAATCATTTCTGTTCCTCCGTCATTTTATTTTCCTCATGACCACCTATACTTTTCAACTACATTATAAAAGAACAATGCATCATATATCATGAGAATATCCTTCTGTACCACTATTCTTCTTCAAACCGGAACGTATTATCAACCTCTCTGCTCTTCAATTTCCATCTCTCCAACCAATACGATTCCCTATGCGCTTTGATCCATGTTTTTACTACCACTCCATAAATCGCATAATCCTGATACTTCTGCACATCCTTTCTTGTCAGACCATAGCGGTTCAGGAACTCATCAATACTTTTTTCATCTGTGTATTCCTCACTATTACCCGGTTCCCCCTGCACGATATATACCGGATTATATATCAGTTGCTTTTTTTCATAATCATAATGCGCTCCTAAACCCATTTCTACTTTATCTACTTCAGATAAAATAGCTCTAATACTTATACTGAAATCGTTTATCTCATCGTAAGAGCTGCTATCATAACGAAAATGTAATGATATTCCTGATACATCCTCTCTCAAATATTCCTTTTGGTAGTCTACAGAAAGTGCCCCCATTGTCTCCAACCCGAACATCCACTCCCATGAATCATGAACCTTCTCAATCTCTGGCACCCGAACCAGACCATATATCTTCTGCTCCCCGATTTCATCCATAACATTTGGTTTTATAATTGATATCACACAATAGATACCCAATACACAAATGACTACCTTTAACGCAAACTCCCGCATAAAATCCCCCTTTCTGTCCCAGGATTCTTACAGTCTTCTTTCCTTCCTCTCCCCATAATATCTCTTCCCCGCCTGATGCCTTCCAGGATTTCCTCCAGCTTATGAAATGCCGTTTCGGTATTCATAAACTCCACAATTCAATATCCAACGGCACCTCCCATCTTACATAGGTATACTCCTTAACTGAGGGGTATGGTTCTGTTATAAAGTATAAATACCCATCTTTAATAAAAAACCAAGTATCATATTGTCTACTATCCTTTTCTTCCTGCATCGGATCCACAAAACTCTTCTCCAAATATTCTCTTTTTTTATCTCCTTCAATCCATATGTCACTTCCTGCAATTTGGACGCTTAATTGTTCCTGTTCCATCGCATTTCGCATCATCTTTTTTAATTCTGCCCAATCATACAGATCGTCCAGGGAAAGAAACTGCCCTGTCTTTAGGTCAAAATTCATGCCACGACTGAGTCCATGATATCCGTTCCCGCCAGCACTCCCTTCAAAAAGAACACTCACCAGGCGACTATCCATGTATGTAATCTCATATGTCATCTCTGTATAAAAAATCCATTCCGAATCTTCCATACCTTCGTCTCGAACCAGTTCAAAAATCCGATCATTTATTTGACCAAGAATCCATGTATCATCCCCGTCAAAAAAGGGATAACTCAGATTCCATGTCTTAATCCGCTCCCATCCTTCACCCTCTATGGTTGCATACAAAGTTTTTTCTAAGATTATTATATCGCCAATCGAAGTAGACTTTGTCTGACCTGCTGTTTCATCCTTTGGCTTTCCGTTTGTCTTGGCTATATAATCTGCTTTAACTGTTTCTTGCAATACAGGGGATGATTCTTCCATCTTGGCAAAATGATAAGTAAACACCAATAAAGATAAACTCAGTACAATCTGCCCAATCTTTTTCATAACTTTTATCCTCGGTTTTCTCTTGTTGTTTTTCTTCCTTTAAATCTACTATTAATAAATACTCTTTTCTCCCTCCGTCAGGACAAAATGTCTTCTCGGTGATAAAATATCTGTCCGTATCCTATTTACCTCATTTCCTTCCAGCCGGACTACATTCAGCATGTAATTATAATCTGATACATGATACAGGCAAAATGTATAGACTTTCCCTTCCATTTCTTTGAACCACATTTGTACCAATTTCACCTTATCCCAATCAGGTACAGATGGATAAATCTCCATATTCTCCAGTTCCACAATGGAATTCTCCATGGGATCCCGCAGATAAAAAAGGCATTTTAAAAACCATGTGGTATAAGTATTTGAAGAATAAAAATTAGACTTCCTCATATATACGGGGATTCCGATGTTTGCAAAGTCTATTTTATGATACTCGTTACTGTAATATCTTCTCTCATTCTCAGGTACAATAAAATTCTCTACTTTCTCTTCATCCCCAAAATACACAGACCATCCGCTTTCATCCGTTCCATTTTGCAGATATTTATCCGATGTTATCTCATCCCGTATATTCTCAAGATAGTCCTCCCATTTCATGCCCTCGGAAGTATTATACAGGTTCTTCCAGACATACTCATAAGGAAGATACTTAATGAGAAGATTCTCATATTCCATATCTTCTCCTATCTTATAAATTCGGATGCCGTCATAAATCTTCAATTGGTAATTATTCGGCAGATAAATATAATAAAATTCACCCTCATATTGAATCACCCCACCATATCCGGCATTTTGTGTCTCAAAATCACTGATTGGCACAAACTCTCCGTCCACCAGTTCCATCAGATAGATATAACGGATTCCTGCCGTCCCCCCTGAATCCATTGCCAGGACATATTGCTCCCTGTCCTGTGTGGGAATGTGAAACAGATCATAACAATACTCATTCCCGCAGACTTCCCGGTAAGCGTCATAGACAGAATCAAGTTCCGGGCCGGCATCCTTAAGTTCCGGAAACAATATCTTCATCTCTTCCATGTCCGGATTCCACTTCTCCATGCCAAGTTCCCGCATGGTCTCATAGTAGACACTTTGTTCTATCTCTTCCCATCGGATCTTATTCATATTGCTGTCAAGAGACCGGTAGATAACTTCTTCCATCTCCATGACCAACCCCTGCGGGAATATACTGTCTTCTTCCCAGACCGGTACCATATCACCCTTGACCAATTCCGCATAGGCCTCAATCTCCTGTTTCGTCTCATCGTTATACCAGGAGATCATGCTGTTATCAAAAATACTCCTGTTCAGGATACGATAACCTTCCTCAAATGCAGCCGCAGGACTTTTCTCACGCGCCTTTACTGTTTGCGTATTATTCTCCGTAAGATTTTCCGTCTGCTCTTTGGATACCTCTCCGACATTGGGAAGCTGAGAAGCCGGATCCTCTGTTCCGCAGGCAGTGCAGAGGATAACCAACATCATAATGGTTACTATTCTTTTAAACTTACACTTGCTATGTCCCATTGTCTCTAAGATGGTTAAGATCATTGCCCCCTCTTCCTCCTCAATAAAGAAGCCTGCCTGTACTTTTCAACTACATTATAAAAGAACAATGCATCATTTCTGCATCATTTTCACTAAAAGCAACAAAAAGATAGATATGTTTTATAGGACATTGACAAATAGGGGGAAGATTTCTCAAAGTATGATAATTATTGCAAAGAAAATGCTGAAAGACAGAACAATAACGCTTGAAAAAATTCTTTCTAAAATGTCAAGCAATAAATCCCGCTTACATTACGAAATTATTTTATATCATTATATAATTTGTATTCATTCGTAATTACGTTTTAAACTTCACTTATTTTATCTCTTACTCTAATTTTCAAATATCTATCATAAACCATTTCCTTTTTCATAAAATAATAAGCAATCGAAAACGGCCAGACAGCCGCAGAAATCCATTTTAAAATAGAATGTTTCAACATTTTGTTAACAGTAAGTTTCTGACCTTCACTGACCAATTCTATTTTCATAATCTTTTTCCCAACACCTATATTCTCACAATAATCCGAAAAGAAAAAATATAGCCACATCAAAAAGAAACTACATATATTAATACACCATGCAACATCCATAAACTTCTTCCCATCCTGCATCCATATATCTGCGGTCAGGAAAAATCCACACATACCAACGCACATCTGTATGCCACATAAAATCATAAAATCTATAAAAACCGCTACCAGTCTTCTCAATGTTAAATCATTCAACGCGCCCGCCTCCTTTGTATTGAAATTTTTCTCCTTCTTAGTCAGGTTGGAATGACAGATTCTACCTGAATATCTCCCTGTGTTAATGTCCGCATTAATGTATCTCCTACTCTGACTTTAATTGTTCGATGTAAACTATCGTATTTTTATGTTTATTTGGAATATAGCTTATCCATGTATATTCTCCATTTCCTGTTTTATCGTTCACTTTTCCAACGTACATGACCAGACTTTTAGGCTTATCCGGAATATATCTTATTCTTAATCGTCGTCCAACTCCATCCACCAGACTTGTATTTCCGTGTTTATAATACCCCCATGGTGTAGTTTTTGCTGAACATTTAAACTTCACGCCATCTACAGTAAAAACCTCCGTTCCCATCTTGCTGGAATAATTTTTTACTTTCCCTTCTATCTCGATATAATCACCACTTTTATATGCTATTACAACATCCGTATAACTCTTACCTAATAAAACTGTATATACTACCATAAAGACAATCATGATTCTCATAACTGTTATCATATTTTCTTTTCTGGCAAGAAAATATAATAAAAAAAATACAATAAAAACTAAAATAATGTTAAGAAATCCTTGTAAACTTCCTATGTAACTTACTTCAAACAACGCTCTATGCATACAGGTATCCTCCTCTTAACTGCTCAGTCAGACGGGCGTTCTTGCAATATCCATAATTTCCACCTGAACATTCAAATTTTACTCCATTTAAAGTAAATTTTTCATAATCGCCTCTCAAATGATAATAATTTCTCACCATACCCTCTATCTCGATATAATCACCATTTTTGTACGCTATCACAATGTCATTATAACTCTTAATCATAGCTATCGTATATATTAAATTTTCCACAAGCAAGAAAACTAATATAATTTTAACAATGGCCTTTGATTTTTCTTTAATGCTAAAATATAAGAAAAAAAAAATGTACCAAAAAATAAAATAACATTAAAAATCACACGAAAAATCTCTTTATCACTTACTTCATATGCTATCCTATGCATATAACACTCCTCTTACATTCCCGTTTTTACTCCATCATATCATCCATCTTATCATGAACCTATCCCAGCTTCTCCAGGAATTCCTCGTCCAATATATGCCTGACCAAGTCATTACTAATAGAATATTCGTTATAATCTTCATATGTCCTGTATTCCCAACTGACCTCAAATGTCCCCGCTTTTCCTTCCCACTTCGTAATGTTATCAAATTTATCCGCCAGGAGCATATCCCCTAGTTCCGGGAAAACGGTAACAACATCTTTTAAGGTGATTATCTTCAAAATCCAGATTAATACAATACAAGGTATCATCACCTTCTTTATTCTTTTCACCTATTACTTTCTTCACATCCTCTTCAATCAGAGTGTTAATCCGTTTCTCTTTCGCTGTATCCTCTAAACCACTAAGCTGTGGATAATAAATTTCAATTTCATTCCGCTGTTCCGCAGGCCGTACAGAGAATAACCAGCATCATAATGGTTACTATTCTTTTAGACTTACACTTGCTATGTTTCATTGTCTCTAAGATGGTTAAAATCATTGCCCCCTCTTCCTCCTCAATAAAGAAGCCTACCTGTACTTTTCAACTACATTATAAAAGAACATTGCATCATTTCTGCATCATTTTTCCTATAAATAGCAAAATATAATTTTCCCGATTGGCAAAATGATACATATATCGGAAAACAATATGTTTAAGGTGTAAAAAATGATAATCATAATGAATCAAAAAGGCTAGGTTGCCCGCTTGCAAATTTATGATGTTTATAGTAGTATTAAAATGCAAAAACAAAAGAAAGATATATATTATGGGATATTGCAGACAGAGCGAGATTTTTCAAAGAGAGTAAGGAGGGCATTGAAATTATGTGTCGGTCCATAGAAGATATGAGGAGCCAAACAATAAAAGAAGGGATGATAAATGTTACAAAGAAAATGTTGGAAGATGGAACACTAACGCTTGAAAAAATTGCAAAGTTTGTTGGCCTTTCTGTTGAGGAAATACAAACATTAAAAACAGATCATAATGAATTGTAAAATATATATCAAATCTCCATTAATTACAGAATCAAGGCCGGGATTTTGTTATTGAACTCCCGGCCTATGATTAACCTATATTGCTCGCTCTGCTTTTAGTTTTTTTACTTCGTCAAGTGAAAGTCCGGAAATATTCGCAATTTCTTCTATAGCATATTTTCCAGCTACTAACATACGAAGAGCGACCTCTTTTAAAGATTCACTTCTCATATCTTCCATAATTTTACACATCTCGCTCACTCCTTTCGGATCCTCTTTTAGATACCGTGTTCGGTTTGCCATCTCATCCAAGTCAAGTTTTCGACTCACTTTGTATATCTATACCTCCTCAATCTTTAAATTTCAGCACTGATATAAATATGGTTATGCCATAAGGCATAACCATATTGTGAAACCACCATCAGCGGTTCCATCGCTTTTACAACTTCCATTTATAGGTAGGACTCACCTTGAAAGTATAATAACATACAGTTCTTATATGTCAATAGAAAAATGGCTTATATAAATTCCAGCGTCTGTACTGTTGCAACAGAATCATGTTCATGTTGAAAAACAATATATAATACGAAAATGCGATAATCTAATGTATCAAAAATCAAAAAAGTGCTAGGCTTCTAGATTGTAAAATCAAGAGGTTTATGGTAGTATTAAGATACAAAAACAAGAAGAAAAGCAGGGTGAAATATTGACAACGACAGAACAGATAAACCAGAAACATCAGGAAGATTTACAACGGTTAAGAGGTTTTCGCCTGCTTGATGATGATTTCCTCACAAAATATTTTGAAGGAGATACACCAGTCGGAAAGTTAATGCATGACTTCTCCTGTACAGATGCCTCAGATATGTACTATGGGACATTGGCAAACAGGGTGAGATTTTTCAAGGAAAACAAGGAGGGCATCGAAATTATGTGTCGGGCTATGGAAGATATGAGGAATCAAACATTAAAAGAAGGGATGAAAGAAGTTGCACTTCGTATGCTAACAGCCGGGAAATATGCCTTAGAAGAAATTGCAAATATTTCCGGATTGTCAGTTGATGAAATTAGTAAATTAAAAGTTGAGGAAAATAAATAATTGGAATAATTCATATGTTATGTAAACTTCCTGGCTGAGAATAAAATATTATTCCTTAGAACAGAAGATAAAACCGCTGTAACCCCTATGAATATTGGTCTACAGCGGTTTATATTTAAGAGCATATCCCCCTCACTGTATCCTAAACTCCCCGCCCGTAAAATAGATATCATCACTGAGCGTCATGGTCGTTCCGCCCTGCTTTACCTGCACGATGTCTTCCGCCGCGATCAGAAGGGAGGAGGCGCCGCTGGCTATGGTCATATTTTCCTGCGCCTGGATCAGGATATCCTTATCGCTGGTCATGGTAATGCCTTCCTGGTCATTCATTTCCACCATCATGCCCTGGTTATTGGTGATCAGGATAGAATCCGGCGTAAACAGGATTTCCTTGCCGTACTTTGTCTTGAAAGATTTATGATCCGGATCCTGTCTGGCACTGTCGGTCTCTTTATGTACGGAACTGACCACCAGGCATCTGTTCTCATGGTCCGGCACATACAGCCGTACCGTATCACCCACTTCCGGCATACTGTACCAGCCTGTTCCGTCCGGAGAGGAATACACCGTTGCATAAGCAAACCACTTCTTTCCGTCCAACGCCTGCCACTCATCCCCTGTAATATCGATCTGCACGGTATCTTTCTGTACTCCGGTAACCTGCGCTTCAAAGGAACACCCCGCCGTCCCCTGATGTTCTATGGTGAGTGTCTGTAGTCCTTCTTTTCTCCTGAGCTTATATTCATGCACACATTCTGCGCCTATGTAGCGTGTGGTGATATCATAGATATAATATTTTCCGCCTTCATACAGCATGAAGTCGCCCAGTTGATAGATTTCCCTGTCCGTGACAGACAGTGTCAGCATATCCGTCATCTGTAAGCCTTTGACACCGTTTTTCACCTTCTGCTGGTATTCACAGGCATCCAGTGTGAGCATGATATCCGGCGCTTTCCAGCTCTGCTCCACACCCTCCGGCAGTCCCACGGTGTAACCGCAGCCTTTCTGCAACGCATCCGGTACGATATACCGATTATGCAGGCTTGCAAGGCGTTTGCAAAACGCCCAGTCTGTCTCCTGGTACTGCATCAGCACGCCTTCCGTCTTATCGTCTGCTCCTTCCGGATAATCTGCCTTTCCTCCCGCGTAACCGGCCGTGATCTGGTCAAAGAGCAGGCTGCAAGGGGTATCTTTATTCTGAAATACCCTGAAGTGTTCTTTGTCATCCATCAATACGGTGCCGCTCTCAGCTTCCAGATGCAATATCGTCTCATAACCGTCCTGCTCCATGGTAAACCCTGTCACGATCCCATGGAAAAGGACGGTGCTGGTTCCTGTTTCTCCCTCCGCAGTCACTTTCAGCCAGGTATCCGCGGACAGCATACTCAGGTATTCTTCTTTCCTGTCATCCTTTACCCGTATGACAATCCGGGCCTGTGCATGGCAGTTCAGGCCTTTATGGATCTCCACATCCTGTAATGCCACATACTCAAACGGTTCCATCTTTAACTGATAATCTCTCATGGTATCCTCCTTTTTTCTCTACGGTCTGCAACAGTCTCAGTACCATCGGTTTCCATCTGTCTCTATCTCTTCAAAGTCAACCCCTTTTATACCTCTTCTCAGTATACTTTCTACAAAATCCTCTCTGCCCACAATACTTTTTCCATTATATTCAGAAATTTTAAAAACAGCCGCTTCACTAATCTTACTTGCTTCTAAAACAAGTCTTGTTATGCGATTTCCAACATTATTGTATTGTGTTCTTTCAGATATACATTGCAATTCATCTAATAAAGGAATAAAATATGTAGCCTTTGTTCTCGTATCGCGGTGCAACAATTTGACGCCTTTATATATCGTATCCTTGTGATACATAAGAATCACTTCCATACATATTCTGGATACTAATAAGCAGGGATCAAACATAATATCTGGGAAAAAAACATCCCTCGGGATATCCATTTCCATGATATTTTTTCTTCCAATTTTACTTATATCTTTATGGTTTAATACACGGATATCTATTGCATGATTTTTATTAATATTATATGGAATACGATTTCCTTCCTCCTGTGTAATCAAGTAATATTTCATTTATCCGCTCCTCCACGATATAATATCACCGCCCGATCCATATATTCTCCAAACAATATTTTAAAGTTCTCAGAGACTTTTACATTACACTTCTCCAAACAAGTCAAAATGGAAGATACTTCATTTTTAAACATCAAATAAAACCATGTTATATATTGTTTTGCATACTGATTACGTATCTCGCCCCATTCATATTGTTGCATCCGAATTATCTTTTTTCTTGTTTCCTGATAAAGTGATGTTATACTATCGTCAAATCTTTTCTGAATCTTATCCGGATAATAATATTCTACAATCTCGCGTTTTCCAAGATAAAATTCTTCCTCCATTACTTGTATGCGAAATATCAGTTTATTCATGCGGATACCGACCCGTAATGGCTGAATAGAAAGATAGTATAAAACTTTCAACCTACGTTCTTGCTGTTCCTGCGCAACTATGCTCATATAATCCATTAAAAAAGCTAAAAATTGATCACAGCACTCTGCCATGCATAATTTCACATCATCCTCCACCATTCTTCCTCCACAAATACAAATCACTATCCTACCAAACCAGATTTCCTTCTTCCTTGATCCGCTCCATATCCACATATACGAAATCATTTTCCTGCGCATAACTCTGCGCAAATCCGCTCTCTCCATACACCAGGCGCAGCGCATCACATTCTGCAAATGCGTCCTCCGCAATACCAGACACCCCAGGCTGTATTGTAACCTGTCTCAGCCCTGTGTCTCCCTGACATGTCATGGATTCTATCCTGCTTACCGCCTCTGGAAATACAATCTCTTCCAGCAACGGACAGTCCGCCATGGCACGTTCCCCAATCCTCTCTACCGTCTCTGTGATATAGATGTCCTGTAATTCCTTACATCCCGCAAATGCTTCCTCGCCGATCTCCATGGCTCCCGGCGGGAGATAGATCCGCTGTACTGTTCCATTTCCCTTAAACGCCGCCGGCCCAATGACTGTCACTGCTTTGTCTTCCATATAAGCCGGGATAAAAAGAGTGGTTTCACTGCCCTCATAAGCGGTAACTTGTACGGTGTCATCCGTCAGTATCCTATAACGGTAGCCGCCGCACTGTCTGTCCGAGGAAGGAGACTCTGTCTCCGATGCATCGGCCTCCGTGCCGCTCACCGCCTCAATTTCTCCCGTAACATCATCCCTGACTTCTTGCTCTGCGGATGCAATTCCTATGATGGCAATAAGCACCATAACAAGAATACCTGCATCTCTTAACCATTTCCTACGCTCTTCCATACCTGTTCCTTCCTCATGGCATCTCGTCTCCGCTTTCTACTTCGATAAACTTATACCCGCTCTGGACTGCCAGTTGTTCCGCCCTGCTTCCTTTCTGCCCGTATACTGTGATGGGGCCATCCCGATATTTCTCCCTAAGAGAAAAAATCTCGTCATTCACCTCCGCTACCCCTGCTGGTATATAAATCCGCTCCAGATTCCCGGCATACGCCAGACTCCCATGAATCCTGACTGTGCTTTCCGGAAACTGTATGCATTTTATCTGTGTATCAGCATAACCGCATCCAATCTCCCGAATCCCTTCCTCATAGACAACTTCCGTCAGGTTTTCACACCAATCAAATACATTCTCCCCTACTTTCTCCACCGTTCCCGGTATGGTAATCCGACGTAAATCCTCACACCCAGCAAAAGCATTATCATATATTCGCAGTACAGAACCCGGAATACGGATTGTTTCCAAACCTTCAATATTAGAAAACGCTCCAGGACCAATAACCTCTGTCCCCTCTGATAACACAAGTTCCGACACTTTTCCATATCTGAGGAATCCTATCGGGATATACTTTACACCTCCGGGAACTTCTATCCGACTGACTCTGATGCCTTCCAAGCTCTCCCCTCTAATCTCCGTCAAGGTATTAGGAAAGACAATCTCTTCATACATCATTTGTCTGGAAACATCATCTATCAAAAGCTTCGGCCCTTCTTCATCGGCCAATCTTGTCACACCATAGGGAAGATTAAGCACCGAATCCGTATTTCCATTGATTGCCAGCAGACAATCCCCCCTGATTTGGAACAGTTCGTCCCTCTCCTCCTGCCATAGCGTTCCTTCAAAAGCGCTCGAATCAATATCTGCATACTGTGGCAAGCGGATATATTGCAAGTGGCTGCAACAATCAAATGCCTCTTTATCAATAGACATGATGCTGTCCGGCAAAAACACATCCCATCGGCTTACTACTCTACCTGTAAACAGGTTATCCCTAAAAGCACCTTCCCCAATCGCCTGAAGGCCCTCCCCCAGACTCGGAGTATCCATATGTCTGCACCCTGCAAAAGCATAAGCACCAATATTCCGTACCCCCTCCTCTACCCGTAAATGATGAATATCCTGCCGGTATGCAAAAGCACGGTCAGCAACCCCAATAACGCGATAGCCATCGATAGTATTCGGAATTACAATGCTGTTAAGAACATCACAGTTTCCGCCTGTTATCACAGCCTCCCCATTATCGTTAATCTCATAGGTAAGATACTGCTCCTTGTCCTGCTGTATATTTCCAGCACAGCATATCATCCTACTTCTACCGAATAAAAGACACAAAATACATGCTGTTAGTATAAACATCCTATATTTACTCATTTTTGTAACCCCTGTACCGATTTTCCATCATTTAAAATAAGATAGTCTAAATGTTCATTGACATCTTTGACATATGCATCCTTTATTCCAGTTTTACTCTCTTTTCCACCATTATTATATTGACGGACTCCTTCTTCTTCACTACCCCCATCTTCCATATTAAAAGCCAAATAACCAACACCACATGCAATACTCATGTTTGGTGTTACTCTATCATAATGAATCAAATATTCCCCTTCCGATCCTTTCAGTTTTTTTATTTTTGCTGAATCATCACTAGTAATTACCGTAATTACATTATCTCTTAAAATTCCTAATCCATTTTTAAATCCTATATGTTCTGTCATGGTTATCCCTTTACTAGGATCACTTTCTTCACCACTATACATATAAACGTAATCTTGTACCCTCATTGATGCAGCATTACAATCCATTCCATCTTTAGCCCATACTACTGCCGGTTCTGTTTTCCCGGCATGAGACATACCCTTCTGTGTCGGATTATATCCTGATAATAACCAAAGCGCATAGTCACCCGGATATAACGCCTGCATAACATCCCTTCCTGAATTCTGTGTTGTACCAGTTCCCCAACCAGACTCAACCATAATCATTGCCTTGACCACCTCCGGTCTTATTTCCATATCCTTATTTGGAAATTTCGTTTCATTCCAATAATAAGTCCACGCCTTTATATATGGGTCAAATTTGTCATCTTTCCAATATTTTTTCCACTCTTTTTCCCATGCATCTTCTGCTTCACCTATCTTTTTTTCCTTTACTTGCGCAATTTCTGGCAAAACCCACCCCAAAAACTGAACCGCCTTTTCTACCTCTTCTTCAGTGCAGAAACCATCTAAATATTTGCTCATTATACTAATAGCATCTTTTTTTGCTTCATCCTCATTATAGTCACTTTGTCCACTCGTAACTGGATAAATCCAACCTCCGTGAGCACAAAAAAGGCTGTTAGTCATCGTAAGTCCATCTTTCATTCCTGTACTTGTATCAAACTTCTGAGGTGCTTTTAATAAGTCATCATCCTCCCACTCACTGGTAATACTTATTAGATACTTACAAGTTCCATGCTTGTTATCTTTAACACCCTTTTCCATTAATCTTTTCTTTTCGTCATCATTATATTGCTCATTATTACAATTTCCAAAACATGGTATATTGTCATCATAATCATTATCAATGGTTGTTGCATACTTTTTTCCTCCTGCCTTCGCTTTTTCAAGATTTGTCACAACCAATTTCCCCAAAATCTTATCCGCATCCACTTGAACTTTCCCTGCATTAATTCCATTATCCGTCACACTAAAGTTGAGTCCTCTTCCATTCCTTTTTACTCTTTTCAGGCCTTTGGTGCTTTGATCACATGTTATAATTGCCCCATCAACTAAGTATTCATTAAAAAAATCACCCATTCCGTAAATCTCATATACCTTTTCTATTTCCTCCTTTGTAACAGAATCTTTCCCCAAAATTCTTTTTGTTTCATTCTCTTTACTAATATCCAGAATATCTTCCTGCCTGCTTTGGTTTTCATAGGAATCTTTTAACCCACTCACTAAACCTTCCTCCTTATCTACATCATATTCAAGCCCTTATCTGCTACCAATTATTTATCCACAATCAATTTTATACTTCTTCAATAGTTTCTAACAACATCAAAATTTGGGGTTTCCACCTATTGTATATAGAAAAACTACAATGAAAATTTCCCATAATTAAATGGTTTTTGACATCAAAGAGAAAAAGCAGACAATATAACTCACTATCAATACAAAACATTTTATAGTCCATCCATTCAACATCTTTTTTGCCTGCCTTTATTGCTCCCGAATCATAAAAGACCAATTGATTCCATATTTCCTGCATATCATTCTTTAACTGCATGCAGCACTGTCTAATTCCAACAAGTCTATCCATTTTCCCCACATCAGAAAATGTAATAGTAGCATCTCCATGCGCATCTGTTATAATAACTTCTGGCCGATAACTTCGATTATATTTTGCACACCTCCAAACTGGATTCATGCTTTGCCATTCTATCGGAATCATCATATATGCATCATTCTCATATATTGCAATCTTCTTTACGTCACATTTTTCTGAAATCAACACTGGCTCTTTGCTCTTCTCGCTTTCCTTGCGTAATTCCAAAAGAACTTTGTCTAAATACTTTTTACCTTCCATAATTCCCCCTATCATAACAATTTATTAATTATCATTTCCTTCCTTATCGCTTTATTAACCCTTGCCTTTTTCAACATTTGGAATACCATATTGTTAGCCTGTTCTTCATAATCAGCATTACAATGATAAGTGCCCAACATCATCCTCTCATGTACCGCCATAATAAATAGCACATGATATTCTCCATTGGGAATACCGCCTGTCCAAAAAGAAAAATATCCTGTATCTACTGCAATATTATCCAAGTGGCAAGCATAATCCCCTATGCTTTCTGGATATCTGTGAACAATCATTCGCTGTATCTCCTTTATGGCCAATTTTATTTGCTCATTTTTCAATTCTTTATGTAATAAATGAAAAGTAATAATTTGCATTTCTTGCTCATTTACCCAGATATACTCTGGTTTGGCGATATAAGGAAACTTTTTCTTTATCAATTTCTCGTCAGCAACTTGAAACTCAATTGGCAATTCTGTACAAAATATTCCATTCCATAAACATATTTTTTGTGTCTGTACTTCTTCATTCTGCATCTTTTTGCTCCTTTGGTATAATTACTAAATTCATTAGATTTTCCGCATACCAATCCAACTCATTCAATTGATCTGTAAAAAGTAATTCTTCCATCTTTTTCACTGCATATCCTTGAATATCCACAGAATTAAGTTTATTTATTTCTTCAATCAAAGGATTTGTCCCAATTGCACCTATTTTAACTCTATTACTCATATGCTTCACCCTTTATAATAATTTTGCCATAACGGGCATACTTCCCGCCACACGCTCCAATAAAACATTCTCTTCCATATTTTCTGCCGGAATACTTGCTAATATTGTGCCAATAACTCCATGCAAAACAAATGCTTCTTCTTGACTATCTCCATCAAAAAATACAGACTTCTGTTCTACTTGCTTAGATGCCGTTTTAAAACTTCCAACATGTCCGATCGCATCAAAAGCATTACAGAGATTGATCACCGTAGGCTTTGTCAGATCCTTTCTGACCAGCGTGATCTCCTTGGGCGCTGTCACCGTAACACTCTTCGCCTGAAACTGGACTTGTCCTTCCGCCAGGATGGAGAGCTTGTTTATCGTCTTTGCCCGCAGCATACTGCTGTCCGAAAGAGCAATCTCCGCGTTCTGGTCCTCTCTATGTACCAATCCCATCTCCGCAGGTTTCATGTACAGGCGTTTCTCATAGCTTGTTGTAAAGTAACGATTATGATAATCTGCCAGTTCCCCGCACTGTTCCCCATTCTCCCGTATGTTATAGATGGCTTTTGCGTTCTCCTCGTCATTTTTATCAAAGTAGAGCGCAGCCTTTGTCCCTTTTTCGGGCATACAATAAAGCATGTTGCCCGTGATCGGCCGCCATGGATAATCATAAGCTGTCGCCGCATCCTGTTTGTCATCAATATCCAGGTGCAGACGCAGGACTTCCCCTTTTGTCTGCAGCACCTCCCCCTCGATCACCACGCCTTTCAACTGGTCCGCCCGTATCTTATCCGCCTGGAAACACTCTCTCGGATACACGCTGATGCAGGTTTCTATGCTGTTATGGGCAAAAGAGACCCGGCTGTCCATAACCCCGTATTCCCTGCCGGAGATCGTCACCGTTTCACCCACACGGATAAACTCCCTGCCGTATATCTGATATCCCTGTCTTCTGTCCTTCACAGACGTCCTTCCCGGTTTCTTATACAGGAGCGCGGCATACTTATGCTGTGCAAGGTCTATCTGTCCAGCCTTTTTCTGCGGCAGACCTATGTTGACCTCTTTCTTCTTCCCATAATCTTCCGGCAACAGTCTACCTCCCAGATGGCTGACAATCCTGCTGAGGAACTGGTAATCCGTCTCCTGATACTGGATCAGGGGACAGGGGATCGCCCCATCCGGCAGATTCCACCTGACTGTGAAGGAATATTCCTTCGCTATCTCTTCGGTGATATCTCTGTAAGTCCTGGTCGTGTCCTGAAATGATCTGGACTTCTTCTCCACATCCATCTGCCAGATACCGGAGACCGCCTGAAGCTCTAATACCGCATAATCTCCCACGTTTTTGAGCTCGGCACTATCAATCAGCCCGTAAAACAGCGATTCCTGCCTGCCCTCCTCATCCTGGCCGATCAGCTCGATCTGCTCCTCCTGCATCCGGCATACGGTGTTGTACGCTTCTTTGAAATTAACAATACAGGACACCTTTAATCTCGTCATCTCTCCGTACTGCGCATGTAAATGGCAGTTCAGTATGGTCTGATACTCAAAATTACACTTTAATTGTAACTGTCCCAGTAAGATCATGTCTTCCATATGCCGCCCCTCCTGATTAATCTTCTTTATCCTCGCCCCGATTTTCCGTTTTCGTTATCCGTATGTCACCGTCTTTCCTGATAATGTCCCAACGGTAATATTCCTCATCCAAGCATGTTGCGATTAGTTGATTCTCTTTTATCTCATATTCACATCCCCAGGCATCATAATCATCCTCTTCTTGTTTTATTTTTTCTATTTGCCCATTCTCCAAATGAATCATGATAGGGCCGCCATCGTTATAGCAGATAAAATGGTCTTCATCTATCCAGGCTGTAAAATGATATTCCCATTCATTCCTGAAAATAAGATCCGGGATTTTTCCCTGATAACGCACAAAAATCTGGGATGGATGTTTCGGCAGCGCACCATTTGATATGTATACGGCCTTTTCCCCGTCTGGTGATACGGCCCATTCCCCTGCCTGTAATTCTTCCTGCACTTCATAATATACATCTTCCAAAAACTCGTAGAGTGCTTTTGGCGCCACTTCTCTTCTGTCATACTCACCCAATCTTACTTTGAGAAACGAAACTTCCATAAGTTTCAGTTCTTCTTCTCGGCTCTGCGCATCTTTACACTCTTGAAAATACATTGATAACGCATAATCATCAAAATACTGGAGAAGCAACATTTTCATATTCCGATTATCTTCTACCCCATCAGTCTCCCCTGATACATTTATCCCTGCCGGATAACCATTGATAAACCGTATGGCTGTAATATCCTCTACATCATAATATTCATCCGGTTCCTGAAACCAATCAACTGCCTCTCCATCATACTTCCATGCCTCCTGCGTACAATAGAGAATATCTCTCTCATATAATGCAGATTTATCGTATCTTTCCTCAAATTCCTCTGTATACATGGACAGGAAATCTGATACTATATCGTACTCACATATCTCCTCAAGGCCAAAATTATCTATGATGTCTTCCACATCGTTGCTGATTCCCAAAAGTCCCACCAATCTGGCCGCCTGAATTGCGATAATAACGCTTCTTAAGCTAAACATGTCCTTTACCTCCGGCCGAAAAATCACTTAATCTATAACAGACATATTTCTTTAAGACCTCAGTAAAATAATATTCTATTTTTTGTCTTTAATCTCTGCTATAACACTTCCATTCTTATAAACAAACTCATATTGTACTGTATCTTTATTTTCTATTAGTTCTTTATCATACCCCATCAATAGCATCTCATAATCATGCATATAATCCCTATCATCATCCTCTTCTTCTCTACTGTACTTTTGATATTTTTCCTCTACAACATCAGGCCATGTGGGATCAGAGGCATAGTATCCCGCCATATTTCTCCCAAATTTCGGTGTTTCTCCCCATATATATGGCACAAAAAAATCTGTTTTTCCTGCATTTCTCGCCACATTCTTATACTCATCCCCATAAATAATATAACTCCCCAACTTTTCAACTATCACGTTTAATCCGTTCTCTGTATCAATAGCAAAATCATGTTGTGGGCCGTTTCCACCTCCATATTCACTACGTACTTTACTATTCGTATCATAACTTCCTGTCCCCTCGGCCCCAATCACTGCCAATGCAAAATATGGACTCATAATGATTCCTGTCTCCAGACTAAGTTCACGACATGCATCAAATGTTTTATCTATTTTCTGCTGATCCCATCGTAAAATCTCTATCATTTGTTCAACAGTATATTGAGCATTGTTAATTCCACACTTATTTAGTGCATTTACGTATCTTTCTGCCGCATGGGGTATCTTATCCTCTCTGTTATTCATTATATCTATATGCCGCATCAATTCTGTCTCTCCATAACTGCTCCCATCTAGGTACAACATCGGAAACAAATAATTAAATATTTTAGTACGGGTTAATTCATTTCCAGTTTGAAATAAAAATCCTAATTCCTGAAGTTCATCATCTGTGAGGTTTTGTCTGTCCTTATACAATAATATGGATATTCTCTGTCCACTCGTAAGTGGATAAATAAATCCGCCATGCCTGCAAAATAAAACCGAGGTCATAGTAATCCCCGCCTTCAATTCTGATAAAAGCTTTCCTGCCGGTTCCACTATACTTGAAGCTCCCACAGATCCTGGCACAGACGCATCATTATACGGGAATTGCGCGTACGACACCTCAAAATCAATATTTTCCCACTCTTCTTCTAAATCCATAAGATATTTACAGACTCCCCGTCTCTGACACTCATCTTTATTAGCGATAATATCTTTTTCCTGTTCAAGTGTTGCCGCTTCCCTACAATTACATGGAAATGGATATATATTTCCCTCTTGTACTGTATCCGCAATTGTCGCATGGTATAAACCATTATCAGACATGGAGTTCTCCATAACATGTAAATGGGTCGTTGGAACCCCTGTCATCATTTTTTCCGAATGTCCATCAATTTCAATACTTCCACCACTCGGCAAATCAAAACTTCCCCACTTTGCTCTGGTACAAGTTAAAAGTGCACCATCCACCAAATACTCATCATCCACACCATCTTGAAGCCTCTTACAAATTTCTGCATCAATATCTTCTTCTGTGATGGCACCATCCAATGTTTCCCGTGCCAAATCAAATTTTAATAAAAACTGTCTATTCTCTTTATCTTTCTCCTGACGTTCCTTGTCATCCATTTTCGTTACGCCCTCCAAAGCAACTAATTAATCCAAAATAATCATCCTGTCTGCCCTGCCTGTTTTCTGCCTGCTCCTGATGTCCTTCCCACTGCGGACTGCCTGTAAGATACTTTCCAGTTCTGCAAACATGTCGTTATGCGTCCATTTCTCACTGGCGGTATCTTTTCCGCCTCTCCTTCTAAGATAATCCACAAGCATGTCCCTGTTCACCGCTTCCCTGCCCTGCAACGCCAGATATGCAAACTGTATATCAATAGAATCCGCCCCGTCACATTCCAATATCTTCCGCGCATAGGCATCGGTAATCTCCATGGAAAGGGTAGTCCCTCCCCGGCTGCCCCATCCGGCGTCTGCCAGATTGACCGTGTCAAACTCCGTCTGGATATCATAGAAATCTTTATATTCTGTCCGAAGTACCGAGCCTTCCCGCAATTTGAACCTGCAAAGCTCTATCTCCCTGCCTCCCCGGGGTGGTTTCTCATCCAATCCTATCTGCGCCACATATTTGATATAATCTGGCAGTTCCTGTCTTTCCAGGACGGCGAACTTAAGGTACTGTACTTCATTTGTTGCACAGTAAGGGATTCTCTGCGCCGATATCAGATAGATAAATCCCTGGCATTTGATCAGTCCTGCTCCAACACAGAGGTCATTCCCCTCCACGCCTATCTTACAGCCGTTTATAATGCCGTCCGCATACTCCTGATACTGTAATTCCAGCGCAGTGTAGGAATAATCCCGCAGTGCCCAAAGGGATTCTTTTTTCATGATTCTTCCACGCTCAAAGGTGGGGTAAATGTATTCCATGCTGATTTATGCCTTTCTTTCTTCTTTAATTACCTGTGTCTGTCATGTATTCCTCAAAACTTTCCTTTTCAAGCCATAAAAAGTCTCTGTATTCCATAAAACTCTCTTCCGGATTTCGCAAAGGATCCCAGTATATATAAGCTGTTTTTCCTGTCTCCATCTCCATTATATAGATACCCGGAGGTGGTACTTGCTGTTCTTCCACCGGATCCATACCAACCCCGTTGTCATAATCGACACTCGTATACGCCGCATATTTTCCATCTGGACTAAAACGCAAAGAATACAGATATTCTCCCAGATATGTCACCTCATCCGAAGGATAGGCAACCCGGAAAAAGGAAGATGGACCTGCCTGGACCACCAGCCATCCTTCCTGCTCATTGCCCTCAAACTGGCATATCTTGACTAAAACCCACTCCTCCTCTTCTACATCATTCCGTATCTTCTCTACTTTCTCATGTATTCCCTCCAGATCATAACTCCATCTCTCTGCTCCGTCCTCCACGCTATTAATCGTGAGCGAACTAAAATCATTACTTATTTCTACAAATAGATTCCCTTCCGGATTAATATAATTGAGATCACCATGTCCTGCTTCAAAAAAATTTAACCACACTCTTTCTGTTAATTTCCTATATTGTTCCTCCTCCATCTCTCTATAGGAATCTCCGTCTTTTACAATTAGAATCGGTTGGACTCCTCTTCTGGTCTCAGACGTCTTCTCTCTTACTATTTCTTTTTCATTAAATAACTTCTGTGTACATATTGTTCCATGTTCACTTGATCTCATGGTCACAATCCACTTACAATCCGGTGACACATAAAAAACTTCTATTCTTTCATCCTCGTTACTATCATTTTTACCATTGCTTTCTTCTTTCTCTTCCAAAGGAAGTTCTTCTCTGAATCCCTGATACAATTCCTTTGCCTCTTCAATTGTCTTTGTATCGTTATTGATAATGGATGGTTTTCCTTTACATCCCCCTGCGCCTTTGTTTATTTGTGTATCACAGAACAAATAATAATCCATCTCTCCAAGCTCATCCATACTGCAATAGTCTTTCGTAAGCATATAGTATCTTTCTGCTTCTGCAATGCTTTCTTCCGTATCATCCTTCCCTGAAATCACCACACTTGCTATGTACGTAATAAGCAATGTCTTTGCAATATATTGCCGGATCATCATTCTGCTCCTTTGGTCCCATTCTTGCCATCTGTATCTGTCATGTATTCTTCAAAGCTGTCCTTTTCAATCCATAGAAAATCCCGGTATTCAAAATAATCCTCTTCCGGATTTCTGGAAGGATCCCAGTATATGTATGCTGTTTTCCCTGTCTCTATGTCCCTGACATATATTCCCGGAGGCGGCGACTGTTCATATTCTGTTGACTTCATACCAGTTCTGTTATCATAATCAACACTGGAATATGCCAGATATCTTCCATCCGGACTAAAGCTCGGTGAATACAGATATTCTCCCAGATATGTCACCTTCCCCGATGGATAGGCGATCTTATAAAAGGAACTCCCCGCCTGCATTACCAGCCAGCCTTCCTGCTCATTGCCTTCAAACTGACAGACAGTGCTGAAAAACTCGTATCCCTTCTGCATATCATCCCGCCTCTCCCATACGTCTTCCCGTATCCCCTCCAGGTCATAACTCCATCTCTCTGTCCCATCCTCTACTCTCTTGATAGTGAGCAGGCTGCGATCATCATTCATTATGGCAATCAGATCTCCTTCCTCACTCATCCCTTTTAAATCGCTGCATACTATATCATAAAAATTTACCCATACTATTTCCGATAATTGTTTATAATGCCGATCGTCCATTTCCTTATATTGCTCTCCGTCTTTGATGATTATGATCGGAGTGATCTCTTCGCTGCCATCATACACCTCTTCTCTGGTCTTTTCTTTTTCCACAAACAATTTTGTTGTGATTACATTTTGATAATTACTCCACCTGGTAGTTATGATCCACTTACAATCCGGTGATACATATAAGACTTCGGTTCTTTCATTCTCATCACCCTCCCCGCTTTCTAGCTTTTCATCATCTAAAGGAAGTTTTGCTCTGAATCTCTGATATAACTCCTTGGCTTCCTCAATTGTCTTTATATCGTTATTGATAATGGAAGGTTTTCGTTCAAATCCCGATCCTGTTCCGCTTTTATGTATTTGCGTGCCACAGAACAGATAATAGTCCATTTCCTCAAATTCTTCTATTGTGCAATAGTCCTGGGAAAGCATATAACCCATTTTTGCTTTATTGATGTTGTATTCCATGTCATCCCCTGAAATTACCACACTTGCTATGTACGTAATAAGCAATGTCTTTGCAATATATTGCCGGATCATCATTCTGCTCCTTTAGTCCCATTCTTACCGCCAGTGTCTCCCATGTATTCCTCAAAGCCTTCCTTTTCAAGCCATAAAAACGAACGGGATACCATGTGGTTTTCCCCGGTTTCTCTGGACGGATGCCAGTATACATAGGCTGTTTTTCCTGTCTCTATTTCCCTGACATATATTCCCGGAGGAGGCGTCTGTTCATATTCCTCTGGATACATATCTACCCCATTATCATAATCAACACACGAATATGCCAGATATTTTCCATCCGGACTAAAACTTGGCGAATACAGATATTCTCCCAGATACGTCACCTCACCCGTTGGATAGGCAATCTGGAAAAAAGATGAACGCCCAGCCTGAATAACCAACCATCCTTCCTGTTCATCGACATCAAATTGGCGGACTTCAACCAAAATTCTATCTCCCTCCTGTACATCATCCCGTATCTCCCATACTTCTTCCTGTATCCCCTGCAAATCAAAACTCCATTGTTCTGTTTCATCCTCCATTTTCCTGATTGTTAACCGACTAATTTCATCCTCAATCCCTGCTGCCAAATCCCCCTGTGCATTGGTCTTTATTATGGATAGCATATATTCTTCTCTTCTTTTAAGTTTCATATATTTCTGATAATACTGTTCCTCCACCTCCTTATAGGTATCTCCATCTTTTACAATAAAAATCAAGGCGAACTGTCCCATTATATCAACTACCTTTTCCTTCACTTCCTTTTTCTCATAAAACAGCTTCTTGGTATTTACTCTTTCAAAGTCACTCCACTTATCTGTTACAACCCACTTACAATCCGGTGAAATATAGAAAACCTCAGTTCTCCAATCACCATCATTCTCCCCGTTTTCTTCCTCCTCTTCCAAAGGAAGCTTTTCTTTAAGCTCCTGATATAATTCCTTTGCCTCATCTATGCTTTTCGTCTTATTACTGATGATGGACGGTCTGTTTTGAGAACCTGACGCTCCTTCCCTTAACCAACTATTGCAATACAAATAATAGTTCATCTCTCCAAATTCATCCAAGGTACAATAATCTTTTGCAAGTATATAATTCATTTTCGCCTCATTGATTCTGTATTCCATATCATTCCCTGAAAGCGTCACACTTGCAATGTATACTATAAGTAACGCTATTGAAATGCTTTGCCTTACCATTACTTTTCCTCCGTGACTTTATTTCCCTCATGGTCACCAGTGCCTTTCAATCACATTATAAAAAAACAATGCATCATTTCTGCATCATTTTCCCTTAAAACAATAAAAACACGGAAATAATTAGCCGTGTCTTTGTTGTCAATATCACTTTTTAACTACTGATTTTCAAGTATCCCCATATAACTAGATGATAACAGTAACCAACTAAACCCACAAATGCATGGACGGCGTATCTTAAAGAAGTCCGGCCGGATAATACTCCCTTTCAAACCAAAACGTATGATCAACCACCCTGCTCTTTAGTTTCCACCTCTCCAGCCAGTAAGATTCCTTATGCGCTTTGGTCCATGTTTTTACTACCACACCATAAATCACATAATCCTGATATCTCTGCACATCCTTTCTTGTAAGACCATACCGGTTTAAATATTCATTAATAATTGCCTCATCTATATATTCTTCTATAACTCCCTCCGGATTGTTTGGGTCTCCTTGTGTGATAGCTATTGGATAATATATCAGTTCCTTCTTTTCGTAATTATAATATGCCGCCATCTCCAGTTTCACTTTATCTGCTTCAGACAAAAGAACTTGTGTGTATATATTAACATCATTTTTACCGTCATGAAACCATAATGATATTTCCGATACATCTTCCCGCAGATATTCCTCCTTATAGTCCACACCCAAAGCACTCATTGTTTCCAATCCAAATATCCAGTCTCGTGGATCATGTTCTTCAATCTCCGGCACCCAAACCAAACCATATATTTTCTGTTCCCCAATTTCGTCCATAACATTTGGTTTTAGAAGCGATACCACAATACTGATTATGGAATAGATACCCAACACACAAATGACTACCTTTAGCACAAAATTTTGCATCATCCCTGTCTCCTGTCTTTAACCATACATGTACCTCAGGTAAATACCTTGTCTTTTCAATATTCTAATTTACTGTGCCATACACCTTTTCATTATTCTTCCACCCGTTTTAATTCCCACAGTCCACACATGTCTAAATAAAGGATATCCTCATCCTCGGGATTAACATAAATATCTATCCCCCAATAGCCTAACACAGAAGAATAAAAACCCAGATCATATCCCAAGTTGCAATTCACATGTACCAGTTCACATTCTTTCGGAAATTGACGATACCTCTCTTGGCTGGGACCATATTCATTCACATGTCGATCGACATGATAAACGGGTAAATGAATCTCCTTATCTCCTCCATAATAAAGGAAAAGGTACAGATCATCCCGATTTGAAAAGGTATGCTGGTCATATCCATCTATTATAACATAATCCTTATCATAAGTGATAAGGAGGTCCTTCATCTCTTCTACTCCCTGGCTGCTGATACTATCTGCACTCTTTAGTGCCATGACCCTGTCTGAAACCTTCCATTGTCCTAATACATGTTCTGCTACAAACTGTGCATCCTCTTCATCCAGATCCGCGCCGCAAACATTTGGATTATAATTCCTTGCGTTATTCATCTGCATGAAAAGCAGCACCTCTTTGCTTTTTCCCACAAAGCCGCTGTACCGGCATCTCAGATATCCCGCCGCAGACATGATACAAAAGAGTAATAAGAAACATCCGATCTTCACTGTTTTTTTCATGCCAAACCCTCACCCTATGGCAGACTTTCCGCTCGGACCATATGTATCAAACTCTCTTTCCAGCTTCCATAGTCCGCCAAAATTCAAATACAGCACATCCGGGTCTTCCGGATCCACATATAGATCATCTGCCCAGTAAACAGTATCTATGGAAGGATACTCCTCTGTGTCAAATCCCAGATCATAAACTACATGCACCAGTTCACATTCTTCTGGAAATGGAGCGTAATATACTCCTCCATCAGCATAAATATCCCGCAGGGCGATCCGTTTTTCATCTACATTGTAGTCTATATGATATGCCGGATATCTCACTGAGGCGTTCCCTCCATATGCTGCAAATAAATACATATCCTCCGGTTCAGATAATGTATCCCAGCGATAGCCTGATATGTGGGTCACATCCTCATGAAGGACAATCCATATGTTCTGCAGCTCCTTTATCCCCTGTTCACTGAAATTGGAAGTATACGTATCCCCTTCTTCTAAGGTGATGATCCTTTCCGAAAAACTCCATGCCCCCATCACGTGTTCTTGAAAAAATCCTTCCTCATCTTCTGTCATCTCCTTATTCCACTGCTTTCCGGAATACCCTTTCTTTTGAATATGCTGCCTGGCAAGCTCTGTCTCCTCCTGTCTTTCCAGATAATTGACCCTGCCTGCATACCAGCTGCCCAATATAAACATAATACATAATCCAACTATGATACCGCCCGTCTTTCCTATTTTTCTCATAACCGATTCCTCTCAAACCATGACCCATCCTGTATCACTTTGGTACTCTCTCCAATTCCCACAGGCCGCAAAAACTTAAGTACAGCTTATCTGTATCTTTGGGATCGACATAGATCTGGTCCGCCGCGTAATCATAACAACATATCACAGAGGGATAATCCTCTTCCGTATATCCCAGATTATAAAATACATATACCAGTTCACATTTTAATGGGAAAGCCACTTCTTCCATCTGAAAATCACCGTTGTTTATGGGAATATTATTTTCATCCACATGCCTGTTAACATGATAAACCGGTAAATTCAGCCCATAGTTCCCTCCACACTGATTATAAAAATATACATCTTTGGGGTTGGAAAAGGTAAACTGATCATATCCCTCTATCCTGGCAAAATCCTTATCGTAAGTAATGATAAGTGATTTCATTTCTTCTACCCCCTTGGCACTGATATTTCCAGTTCTGAGTGACTTGATTCTTTTTGAAATCCGCCATTGTCCCAATACATGCTCCTGTATAAATTCGGCATCTTTCCTGGTCAGTTCACCTCCATAGATATTTTCATCACTGTTTCTTGCATTGCTGTACTCCATTAGCTGTTGTACTTCCCTCTTTTTCCCTAAGATACCCGTTTCCCCAAAACTCAGATAACCTACTATAAACATACAGCCCAGAAGGAAAACAACAACACCTATCTTCCACATTTTCTTCATAACTTAATCTCCTGCTGATCACAGTCTCAGTTCCTCACCCGCTTCATTTCCCATAATCCGCCAAAATCCCAATATAAAATATCCGTATCTTTCGGATTGACATAAATATCACCTGCATAATGGACATCTACAGAAGTATTATCCTGTTCATCATATCCCAGGTCATAAAACACATGCACCAGTTCACATTTCTCCGGAAAACCGGCATAACTTACATTATCTTCTATGTATATGTGATGCAGTGCGAGCCTTTCCTCTTCTACCTCTGTTTCTATATGGTAAACAGGATAATTTACCGATGTCATTCCTCCATATTCCGCAAACAGATAAATATCTTCTGTTGTCGAAAACACCTCTCCTGTATATCCTGAACTCTCCACATTATACCTGCCATATTCTATACGTATATTTTCCTTTATCTCTTCCATTCCCTGCTCACTGAAATTGGCAATACCCTCATCCCTTTCTTCCAATGCGATGATCCTTTTGGAAAAATACCATGTGCCGAATACATGCTGCTTTAAAAAATCCTGTTCCTCCTCCGTCAAGTCATACTGCCACGCTTTAGGAATCTTTCCCTGTAACCAGTTTTCAGCATGTTCTTCCACATATTCTGTCGTCAGCCGGATTTCTTTCTGCATATCCAGCTGATACCTTTGTCCTGCACTCCAATTTCCAAATATGAGCATGATACATAATCCAGCAATAAATAAAACGGTTTTCAATGCTTTTATCATGTTGAAACATCCTCTTGAAATAGTTTTATTATGGTAATGTACATCCCACTGCCGCTTTTAAAGCCCCCATATCCAAATCATCATAAAATGTATAGTCATCATTATAATAAATATTAATTTCCATTAATCTTCTTCTAAATATCCCTTCTCCTTGACTCTTATATACCCCATTCGTTTCTGCTTGCTCCACCACATTAAGAGCATCTGCCTGTGTATAATTTCCATTAGATTTTATAAGATAGTAACTCAGACTTCCCGAACTTGTATAATGGTTTCCATTATATAAAATACTTGTCAAGGCATTTAATTCATTCGCAGTATATTTATTTTTCTCTGCTATACCGCCAATTGCTGTAATGGCTCTTCCCTGAGCCAGTTTTAAATCATCTAATAACGTTAATGTTGCCGTCTCCTGTGACATTATTCCAGGACAAAGCGTATTTGTATTATAATATGCTTTATATGCATTAATAAAAATATCAATTTCTTCTGATGTATGTTTTACTGAAAAATCAAAATTTTGATATCCTTGTACATTAAAAAAACCATATTTTCTTGCATCATCGTTTGTCTGAATTGCATGTCCATACCCAAGTGTCACATATCCATCCTTAGCGTTCTGAGGCAAAATATAATAAATACCATTAATCTTTAAATAATTTTTGTTTGACGCATTATAAATGTCTCCTATCTCCATAGATTTTATCCACTGTGCTAATTCTAATAATTGCATCTCATCCCTACTAATTTTCTCGACAAAATCTTTACATTTCTGCCCTGCATCTGTAAAATAGATAATTCCAGGCCCAAAAGTACATAACATATATGAAGTATCATGATCAAGAACTGTCTGTCCATTATTTGTATCTTTATAAATACCTGTATCTTTCCACTCTTGATCCTCAATTTGCGATTCCGAGATTCTACAGAGACCTTTACTTTTACATCCGTCAAACTGGCCATTTAAGGTTATATCTTTTTTATCTAATTCACATTTACCACCTATCTCAATTGCTCCATCACTCTTTTCTACCTGTAATGGCTCGTCTCCTATTGCGGATGTACATATCACATATGCATCACTCACACAAGGCTCATTATCAGATGTTTTTTTACTTACTGTATTTATGCACAACAGCTTATCCCATTCAGGAACATCAATTATCATATATATCCCTCCTAACCCATTCTTGGTATTTACGCAATCCTCGAATCTGAGATTCTCTTCTACTAGGGTCTTTCTTCACATCATTCCATCAATCTAAAATAACCATCCTTCTACCGCTTCTTTCCTTTCCCTCCCCATAAATATCTCTTCCCCGCCTGATGCTTTCTAGGATTTCCTCCAGCTTATGAAATGCCGTTTCGGTATTCACAGATATAGTGTTCCCTTTCTCACCTGTTTTTTGGATAATATAGTCCTTAATTATTTCAAACCTTATGGCTTCTTTGCTCTGAAGCAGAAAATAGGAAAAATAAATATCCTTATCCTCTGCATTTTCACATTCCAGAACCTTTCTGGCAAAATAGTCTGTGACCTCTTTGGAAAGCGTATTTTCCCCGGCCGCTGCCCATGTGGCATGCGCAAGATTTACGGTATCGTACTCGGTCTCAATATCATAGAAATCTTTGTACTCCGTCCTGAGTCTGGCACCGGTCTTTAATTTAAAGCGGCATATCTCCACTTCATTCGGTTGTCGTTCAAGGTTCTCATCCAATATAAACTCTGTGACATATCTGGTATAATCCGGCAGGACCTCTTTCTCTATCAGACGGAATTTGAGACTGATACAACGTTCTGTCGGGGAGTACTCCACCCTTTCTTCTCCGGTGATTAGAAATACAAACTCCTGGCATTTTATGATTCCTGGCTCTACACATAAGTAATAATCTTCTACCCGTATTCCACAGCCTGAAAGGATACCGTTCGGATAATCCGCATATTGTAGTTGCAATGCCGAATAAGAATAATCCCTGAGTGCCCATAATAATTCTTTCTTCATGATTCTTCCGCGTTCAAAGGCGGGATAAATGTATTCCATCATGGATTTCCTCCATCCTGCTTATCCATTCTTTACTTTGTTTTTTCTTCCGCCGGCAGTGCATATCCGCCTTTCACCGTATAATTGTTCATGGATTTAAAGATGTTCGGGAAAGAGCATGCGCTCTCTTTGCATCCGTTCATCACCTCTGATAAGGCAATCGCTGCTGCTCCGCCAGCCACTTTTGGGGTTCCCCCGCACGCATACAACGCGACAAGACTATCCTGCCCTCCCGCGCTTCCTAAATCAGCGGACGGAACTGCCGCCACTGCCGAAAAGGCTGTCTGCCAATACTCTGCTTCCTTCCCCTTGTCATTTCCTCCTGTCTCCGGTTCTGTATCCTTTTTCACCACATTTCCAGTGCCAACCGTTTTTACTCCTCCGGGAGCATATAGATTGATGTCCCTGCAAAGTTCAATATTAGATTCCTTCGTCCTGCACACTAATTCCACCGGTGTAAATGCTCTGATACTCTTTCCTGACAATACGACATCTCCATCTGCCAACAGGGAAATTTCTCCATTGCTCTTGATACTGACTCCCGATTGGTCCTCCATATAGACAGACACTTTCCCATCCGTCCCCTCTGCAAAAAGCTTGTCCGGATATAATCCTATCTTCTTGTGATGCAGTGTGACAAACTCCCGCTTCTGTACATCTGTATATCTTCCATTATCAGCGTTATGTACCGTTGCTAAGATCACCCTGCCGTCTTTTTCTTCCCGTGTAGGCATGTATAATACCGCCTTTGTCCCCACCTCCGGCATACAGTAGGACAAATTATTGGTTTCCGGTGCCCATATCCATGGAAAGTCAGCGCGTTCCTCCTCATCAATGTCTAATTGTAAATAGACATTTTCTCCTTCCGTCTTTCTGATAACCCCTTCCATCCTTGCACCAGCCAAGGCTTGATTTTGTATTTTCTTTGCATAGAACATGCCCCTCATACCAAGTTGGTATACAAAGAAAAGTTCTCCATTCTCAAATAGTATTCTTCTGCTATAGACCTGATACTTTCTGCCCTCATACAGCCAGAAATCTCCTATCTGCCAGTTTTCTTTTGTCTTTACCTTCATATACAGAGCCTGGGTCCTGGGCATGTTGCTCTCATAGCATCCGTTATGATAATAGCTATTATCAAATCCATTTCCTAATATTTCCGCCACATCCCCGTTTTGTTCTCTTCCTATGCACATGCCAAAATGTAATACCATTCTTCCGGTTCGCAAATCCGGAACGATTACCTCATGAAAATGACTGCATATCCGGATAAGGAACTCCCAATCTGTTTCCTCGTATTGAACAAGTGGCATATCAATATTCTTATCATCCCCGATATTCCAGATCACTGTTGACCCCTGATAATTCTGCGTTATCTTCTGCACAACCTGTCCATATGTCATTTCCGCCTTTTGAAATGACTGTTTCTTTTTCTCCCGGTCCAGCTTTGCCGTTTCGCCGATTCCGCATATGAGAACGGTGAGCAGACGTCCTTCCTTATCACAGACTAATTTTTCTACCCTCCCGGAAAAGAGCGGTAAACTTTCCTCTCCCTTTTTTAAAACCGTTATTTCTGTATCAGTCCAGTCCCGGGAAAGGATTTCCTGCTGGTCTTCTTCCCTTGCTGTTACGGTTATCTTTGTAATTGCGTGGGCATTTACATCATGACGGATTTCCATTTTACTCAGTGTCTGAAATGGAATTGCGGTTTTTACTGTTAATTCTTCACTGCTTATCTCATACTCTCTGCTCATCTCATTTACCTTTTCCCTTCCGGCCTCTAATCACACCTTTACATCTCATTTCTTATTCTTACTATATATTCAAAGCGTTGTTACTAATCTAATATTAATAAATAGTCTTTTCTCCCTCCGTCAGAACAAAATGTCTTCTCGGTGATAAAATATCTGTCCGTATCCGGTTTACCTCATTTCCTTCCAGCCGGACTACATTCAGCATGTAATTATAATCCGACACATGGTACAGGCAAAATGTATAGACTTTCCCTTCTATTTCTTTGAACCACATTTGTACTAATTCCGGTTGTAAAGGATTGGGCAAATAATGATTAATTTCCATATTTTCTAAAGTTATGATGGAACCATTCTTCGGACTTCGTAAATAAAAACTACTTTTTAAGTGCCATGTACTATTATAATTAGAAGGGATAAAATTTGATTTTCTAATATATATAGGTATCCCTATATTCATAAAATCTATTTGATAACACGTATCGCTTCTATTGGTTTCATCGTTTTCTGGCAATAAAATATCCACTGCCCGCTCATCTCCATAATATACGGCAATGTCGCCAGCCCTTCCATTTTCCAAATATGTATCGGATGTCATTTCTTCCTTAATGCTCTCGATATAATGCTCTAATCCTATACCCTCGGCAGTATTATAAATATTCTTCCACATATAGCTATATGGAAGATACCTGATAAGAATATTTTCTTGCACAGTATCATTTCCCAATTTATAAAGAGCGACACCATCATAATTCTTTAGGTTATAATTGTATGGCAGAAAAACATAATAAAATTGTTCTTCATATTGGATTACCCTTCCATAGCCAGGATTTTGCGTCTCAAATTCGCTCATTATACGAAACTCACCATTTTTCAGTTCTGCCACCTGAATCACTGCATGACCTGCCGATCCCCCTGAATCAATTGCTAAAAGATAATTATCCTGTTCTGGCGTTATATGAAAGTGGAACATGTTATAACAATCCTCTATTCCACTTATTTTTCTGTATGCGTCAGAATCATACCTCAATTCTATTCCGGAATCTTTTAATTCTGGGAACAGTTTTTTCATTTCCTCCAAATTCGGATTCAAGTCATCTGCCCCGAAGCTATTTATTGTCCTAAAGTAAATACTCTTTTGTATTTCTTCCCATTCAAATTTATCCAGGCTATGATCAAGGGACTGATATATCATCTCCTCCAACAATTTTACCAATTCCGGCGGAAATATACTGTCTTCTTCCCATGTTGGCGTCAGATTACCCTTGACCGTTTCAGCATAGATAAATATTTCCTGTTTTGTCGCATCAGTGTACCACAAAATAATTTCATCTCCAAAAACATCTCTGTCAAGTAATGGATACACTGATTCAACCTTCACTTCTTTTTTTGTTTCTATTTTTTCATCAATCATATTCTCATTACTTTTCCCCTCTAATTTTCTAGCACAAAATAAAATACAAAATGCAATAATGATTATATAACCTATCTTTTTAAATATATCTCCCTTCATCCTCTCTTACCCTCAGCTAAAAACCCAATTGATCACGAAGTGCCTTTAAATCGTCAGAACAGTTATAACCGTCCTCATCATTTTGATTAAAAAATAAATTCATCTGGTTTATCCTACGTCTTTCCGTATCTGTATTAAATTTTTTTACAGCTCCAATTGCTCCAGTTTGATCTTTACGCAGATAATAATAAATGATTTGATCTGAATCATTTATTTTAGTACAATACGTATGATCACTTGAATTTTTAGGCAAACCACTATTATAGGAAAAATCAAACATTGCTTCCAGTTCCCTTTGAGAATAAGTCGTTATTTGACCTTGTTGTGCATTATACGCTCTTATTGCCGCGTTCAAATTTGGAATATAATCTTTTTCTGCTGCTAACATAACTAATTCATAAGCTTGCTCATCTGTAATTGCAAACTGCGAATTTGAATAATTCTTCCCTTTATATACTCCCTCAATAATTGTTTTTATCTCTTCATCTGTCCAACCCAAATAGTCCCTTAAAATGTCCCAATGATATCCTGTGTCATCAAATGTAAAACCGATTCCCAATGTAACGTTATGTATTTTTTTTGCATCATCACTATCCGCTTCACATAGATATGGATAATTATATTGTCCCTCTACTCCTATTAACCATTGTATAAAATCTTCGCTCAAATATAATAATTGTTCTCCCTCAATAAACGGCCGCAAATTCTGCCCATCGTCACAAAAATATATAATTCCGCCATGTTCAGCACATACCATATATGAAGTATCTTTATTTAATTTTTCCTTTGCCTTGACTACTGGTTCCGTCAACCGCTTTCCATTCTTTGTCTTCTATCCATTCCTCATATTTCTTAGCAATATTGCACTTTCCATTTGGCGATCTGGTACATCCCTCAAAATTTTCACATATCTCTATATTAGTTCTGTTTAATTCTTCTATGTTCCCCATATGAATGAGGCCTTCTCCATTTTTCATATGATGCGGGACAGAATCCGCTGTTGCGGATGTACATATAACACGAGCCTTGCATGTACATATAGAATCACTTTCCGCTATTTTCTTTACCGCTTCAATGACCTCCTGTACGGTATATGCAAAAATATCAGCAGCTTTCCCATCTGGCATATTTGTTTTCTCCTAATTCATATAAATTTTACCGCCATTAATATTGATATCATTATTTATTTCTACTTTTGCCACACCCTGTTGCATTAATATGGCAGTTTCAGCCTCCATATTCACTCCTGCTTCCTGGCTCTTAATCTGAATATTTCCATCAGCCTGCACTATGATATCTTTATTGCTGATTACCTTCACTCCTTCTTTATCAGACAATTCCATCGATATCCCGTTATTATTTCTGAGAATAATGGCATCCGGTGTAAATAATATCTCCTTATTCTGAGGATTTTTCCATGATTTTTTGTCTGGATTGGTTCTTCCGCCAGCCGTACCAAGATGGACACTGCTCGCCACATAAGCATGTCCTTCGATACAATCCGGCATTACAATCCTGACCCGGTCTCCCACTTCCGGCATACAATACCACCCTGCGCCATCAGGAGTCGAATATACCGTTGCATAGTCAAACCAGTGGCTCTCACATTTCCCTTTATTTTCATCTTCCTCAATCTGTACTTTTACAACTGTTTTTTCTACTGCTGTCACTCTTGCATCTAATGAAATCCCTGGCAGGTTATGATTGTAAATCGGCAATAACTTTGCGCCCTTTTTGGTAAATAAATAATACTCGTGGTATAACTCCTGCCCCTCCAGCCAACTGTTGATTTTGCCAATTACATACTGTGCCCCTTCAAACTGTATTGTCTCCCCAAGATTATAAATCTCCCTGCTGCCAACAACATAACTTACCAGATCTGCCAGTTTCAGATCCGTAAATCCCGCCGCTTTCTTTTTTTCATACTCCTCATAATTCTGCTCTATCCGGTAGCTGTCCGCTTCCACCTGTTCTGCTATGGATGATTCTTTATAGCCGAAGCAAAACTTCTTTTCTGTGGCAGTATCTACCGGAATAAGTACTGTTCCGGCATAGGATGCCAGCCTTTTTATAAATTGCCAGTCACTTTCCTGATACTGTAACAAGAATCGTTCCGTTGGCTTATTACCGCTGTCTTGTATATAACAGCTTCCTCCCTCTGCTTCCAGACAGGTATTAATCACCTGTGAATACGGAAATCCTGAATTTTGGAATGACCGGGTATGTTTCTTTATATCCAGCAGGAAACTTCCTGTTCTTACTTCAATCGTAAGGATATAAACCTGTCCCTCTTTCTTTATCCACAGTCCTGTCAGGATGCCGGCAAAGAAGTGATTTATTTCTTCGTTTTCAGAGACAGCATATACAGTCACCCATGTTTCCTGTGTTGCCATATTCAGATATTCACGATTGTTTTCCTGCTCAATAATTCCGGTAATTCTCACCACGCCATGTTGATTCAGTTCCTTTACACATTCTACTTTCAAAAAACCTACAAATGAAAATGGATTAACTTCTAATTTAACTGCTCTCATCTTTTATACCCCCTCTGATTCCATAATAGAGTTCCACATCATTAAAACTACTTTTTTCCAATCCGTATAGTCTTTATACGGACAATTAAAACTTCCCTGTACAATTCTTCCCCTGACAGGCACAGTCAGCATCATGTTATAAAGGTCACTATCCAGAGCATGACTGCGGAAAGAAAACCAGCATCCTTTTACTTCTGACAGGCTTTCACTGGAATACAACAAATAATTGGGATTGGCTCTATGTATCACTGACCTGATACGTTCTGTCAATTCATCTACATCATCACACTGTACCGATTCTGGAAATGCCGTGAATCCCATATTTATGCTAAGGTCTGCCGTAGTTAAGATAATCTGTGGTCTAAATTCTGACGGATATTTGATTCTTGCATATTCCACCGGCATCTGTCTCCAGGAATCCGGAAGCATAATGGAAAAGGACTCAAACAGCTCTTTCCTTTCAAAATGAACGATTTTCCCATCCAAATATATTCCCTTTTCCAATGTCGTATAAATTTCTTTTTTCTTTTGTTCTCTCTTTTCCAGAATCTCTTCATCTAGGTGTGTCATATCGCATGTCCCCGCTAACTTTATTTTTAATGATGTAAATTAAACTATTTGCACTTCCCGTAATCCAATTCCCACTGCCCGTCTTCTAAGAATACTCTCCACCAAATCCATGCGCATTAAGACATGGGAATCATGACCGTCTGTTATCTCCACAATTACCTTTTCTTCCACGCTTTTCTTATCTATTTCAAAATATTTCATTCCCCCTCTGCTCATATCCTTTCTATGAGTACATGAAACCGTATCCAGATAGGGAATATAATAGGCCATACTTTGTTTGTGTTCCTTATCCAACAATATGATTCTGATAAAATAAACGAAAGCATCATATTTTCGTATCACATTCCTGATTGTCTCACTGACCATAAAACACGGTGAGGTCAGGACGTCAGTAAATATCATCTGCATATTGCTTTCAACAGAAAACAGTAAATTCTTTGCTATTTGATAGGAGCTTTTGGTACTTAATGTTTTTTTATCAATCTTGCCATACCACCCGATTGGTACTGGGGCGATATACTGTTCATTCACTTCTACTACGAAATATTTCATATTTCTTTTTCTCCCCGTTATATACTGCCAACCGCTTTTATTTCCTCCATATAACCGCCATAATAAACAGTAATTGCCCCGATTTTATGCATTTTTTCTACTGCTGTTTTCATAATATTTTCCAAGGCAATATAAATCCGCCCCATATACCATCGGTGAATCTCTTCTTTCTCTCCCGCAAAAACACGGATAAATTTCTGGTGCAGCACCTCGTCTATTTCATTCCAATCCTCTTCTATTCCGCTAAAGGCCCTCTTCATATTGAAATAAATACAGTCAGGCTCTTCTTCCACAAATGGCTCTTCCTCATAATAAGCAATATAAAATTCCTGGTTGTTTGTAATATAGCTGCTCCGCAGAAAAGATATGACGAGACTTCCTTCTTTCTTATCTGATGTTAGTTCTCTTAATACACTTTCCAGGTCTCTCCATATATTTTCCTCTTTGTTGGTCAATGATTTTTCCAGTTTATGAAGACGCTTTTCAATAAGCAGATCCACCTTTTCTCCTATCACTTCTTTCATCTGGGTAAACCGCCCCATTTCACATTGTTTCATCTGTTATATTCCTTCTCAAAGTTCTGACATTTCAACTTCTCCTAACAAAGGATTTTCTAGAATCCATTTCTTGCTTTCATAACCCATTACACTGGAATAACAATCAATACACCACTTCTAAATCCGAAAAACTTGTTTCCATCTGTCCCGGATTATATTCTCCTGGATTCTCGTCCAATTCATTCCCTTCATATCTGACCGTATAGTATCCATATTGTATCCCTTCTCCATCGTGCACATCACACTGAATATGTATAATGCCATTCTTCCTGATATAATATGAATATTCCAAAGATACTGTATCGCTCTTCCGCAATTCCCTGTCAATTTTATCCTTTACAGCCTGTGCATTTCGATAGGTCAGATACTCTTCCTCTGTTATCTTAGTTGCCCCATATTCTTTATAAGTACTTCCGTCAAAAAAAAGATAAGTATCTTTCCACGTATGGGTATTCATTCCAAAATCCGGATCATACATGCCATCATATGCTTCTACATTAAGTACGATATCTCCTTCATCCATCATCCTCACATAACCATATTTATCAGCAAGCAAGCAACTAATCTGATCTTTCCTCAATACCAAAATGGAACAGGTTTTCCATGTTCCCAGTAAATGACAGGTATTTAATACAATATGCGCTTCTTCTCCCAAGTCCAATACTTCTATGGTACATGTATCCATTGGATTACTACCCTGATAAATCCCTGTACAGGTTTGTCCATCACTACTACAATACCAGGCCTGACACAAATCCTTGTCATCAAAATAAATCCCTATCAATTCACTATCACCATCATAATCCATGTCAATATAGAGAGTTTCCTCCATTTCATGTCCAGCGCTTGCTTCCATAATATCCTGTAATTCTGCTTCACTTAACACTGCACTTTCACTCTGCTTTACCTGTTCTGCTATAACCTTACCGCTAAGCTCACTGGAATCCTTTTTACCATATATAATTGTCAGACTATAAATACCCCAAATACATACTATTAATATTATAAAAAGTGATTTTCTCATTTTGACTCCTCTTTCAAATTATGTCTTCAACATATATCCCTCCGTACACTTTAGCCATCTATTCAAAATATTTTTTCAAATCTTCTTTTTTATATTGTGGAAGATTATCATATATAGGAATACTAAGTATCAAATTTTGATCCAATATTTCATCTGGAATGTTATACATTAAATTGTATGCCTTATTATCCGCATCATCTACTAAAGTAGCATATTGTTTAACAGCACCACCTTGTGCATATCCCTGATAATGCCAGTCCATTGCATATAATGTGTTTTGTCCTCTATTCAGATATCCTTGAAATAATTCATTACTTCCACTTATACATGCTTCTACAGTAAACCAGTTTTTCTCATAGGCGTATTTTTTAGAATCCTCTCTACCCGAATTCGCACCAATATTAAACAAATTATATACATTCGCTCCATTATATTGTTCTCCAACAGGTCCATTCTCCTGTCTATAAATAGTTGCCATAAAAACAGGATTAATACTATTTTGTGAATTTACAATTGCATTAACCACTCCCACATCAATATTCTTTTTCCCAGCTAAAATTTGTTTTGTTGCTATCTGGGCATAATTTTGTGGTAATATCTGGTCTGCCTTTAAGAATTGAAGAACATAGTTATCTGATAAAAGCACTCTCCCAGGATGCATTAAATACCTTAATGCAGTTTCATCAACAACTCGATATTTATTACTTTTTTCATAGGGATATTTTTGGGTACCACAATATTTTATGTTTCCTGTATTATCAGCACATTTATTATTGTTACTAATTTGGAATTTTGCAAACTCTTCAAAATCAACACCCGTAAAAACCGGTTCAAACACCCAATTGGGATACCTTTCATGTAAATCAACTAAATAATATATATATTCCTGTGGGAATCCTAAATACGCCAAATAATCTTCATATTCTAGATTGTCCACCATATTACTCAACCAGTTTTCAATAGTTTGTCCATCTGTAACCGGTACGATAAGCCCTCCTGATGCACATACCATATAAGAATCCATCGTAACTCCTGCTTCTCCATTAATCCTATGGGTTTGATCACAATTTTCCCATTTCAAATTCAAAATATCTGGACAGCACTTTTCTTCAGAGCAACTACAATTCCCAAATGTCTCTGGAGTAAGCTTGATATCAGATTCTCTCAATCCTATTGCTCCATTATATTGATTATAGTTTTTTACGCTCCTACGTACCTCCACAACAGTGTCCATTGAATCCGAAGAAGTACAACTGACTAATGCTTTTTCTACTAAAGGGTAATCTGATGTAAGTCCTCCTACTATTTTATTCCCGGTTTTAGTAGTTTCTTTTACTACATTTCCTATTGTATTACTCATTTAAAACACCACCATTTCATCCAATCATTTTCTAATCTAAAACACTCATCCCCGTTACTTCCTCCCATCAAAGTAACTCCTCACCCATCCCTCATGCTCGAAGGGATAGAACTGCTCCTGACCAAGATAAAGTATTTCCTCATTCCTGTATACCGGGACGATTACATAGCCCCACTCCCTGCATTTCTTCCATGCAAAGAAACGGATTTCCCGATTGACGATGCTGTCTGTCTCCTTCTGTAAGATACTGTCTCCATATACTTCCCTTATCTGCTCGTAAGTTACTTCCCTGAACTGTTCCGGCTGACAGTCAAAGTAAAAATGATAGCGCACCTTTCCTTCTGTGTCTTTTAGGAATAACTGTAATGTCACATCCTCCAGATTCCTGGATACATACCTGGTCTCATCCTCCCGTAAGAATCCGTTGACCAGCTCCACTTCCCTGCCATTGTGCGTGAGGGCACTGACCGTATACGGGAGCAGCGGTTTGTCTGAATACAGTTCGATATCCGCATATCCCAGCCGTTTATCCCGGATATATTTCAGCGCGCCGTCCACACAGCTCATCTTCAGGTCAATATCGCCCTCGGCTGTACGGTTCCTGCGCTTAAACTGTATCATCCGTCCCGGCAGGAACTCTTTTAACGCATCCCGGAACAGATCTATCTTGCAGGACTGCCCTGTAAGTTTCAGGAAAGAAAACTCTCCCAGCTTGTCCTCCAGGTATAAGGGCTCCAGAAATTTATGTACAATCCCGTAAATATCGCCTTTCAGCAGCATTTCTATTTCATAGAGATTAAAGATGATCTCCGGAAATTCTTTGATCACAGCAAATTCCCGGTCTGTCTTTACCGACAGTTTCCATTTATCCGCCCTGACCCATACAATATCGGACTTTCCCTTTTCCTCTGAGGACACGCCCACGCGCAGGACGCCTGCCTGCTCATAGAACTGCTTCTTCACCTGTTCCGCCAACAGAAAAAGATGATAAAAATTATTCTTTACTTTAAAGTAGTCCTCCCTGCTGTGCCGTTCATAGTCCTTGAAGCGTGTAGGAATCCACGCTTCCGCCGCTTCATAGGTTTCTTCCAGTGTCTGATAGAGCTGTTCCACCCCATTTTCATCCACATATCGGTAGACATCTATATCCAGACCATTCAGAATGGCCTCCGTAGGATGGGGCAGACTGCACCCCAGCTTTTCCGCCATCAGGATTTTCATATACTGCATGATCCGGTAGGTCAGGTTGTTACCGCCAAAATCCGTATCCCCGTTCTCATAAGAAGTGTCAATCCGGATATGGTACGCCACCCGGTCATCCCGCACACGGAATCTACAGGCACATAAATCCGTAGTCCCTCCCCCACAATCCACAATCAATGCCTGATATTCCGTGTCCGGTCTGGCACTGCCCGCTTCCAACATACCGGAAATGGTATTGTAAAGCACCGATACGCCTTCATCCAGCATATCCTCCTGTAGGGCATACTCCGGCAGAATCTCATGGAATAACTTCTGGAAAAGGAACTTCTGCTTCACCGGACAGGAAATATGAAGCATCCTGATCTTACACTTGAACCTGTCCTCGGTTACCTGGATAATATAGGCAAAGTATGCCTTGATAATCTCTTTTCTGGTCAGAAAGGTCCTGCGTCCCTCCCTGTCCGTAATCTCCTCTTCCTTCTCATAATCACTGATCCAGCGTTTCATATCATAGAAAATGCTGAATCCTTCATCCACGTAACAGGCATTGGATAAATCCACGGCTTTTTGTCCAAACACCATCTCGGGTTCTCCCTCCTTGACGGATATGACCCCTGCCACGGAAGGCATCAGCTTCCTGCCATCTTCAAAAACCGTATACTGTATCATATTTTTCTCGAATGTCTTGGCAAACGGAGCCCCCTGGGTATTCTCAAAGTACAGGGAATCCAGATAGACCCCTGCGGTCGTATTGGTGGAACCAAAATCTATGACCAGCGGCATCCTCAAGGCTATGGGCTCCCGCACTTCCACATCCATAAGCGGGATACGATACGCCATAAGATGCTCCGGCATCTCATCGGCCAGCCCATAGTAGACAGCATAAATCTTATCCGAATCCTGCTGTGCAAAGCAGTACAGATCATAATCCTTCAGATCGGCTTCCCGGCAGGATACCTCCTTCCCCTTCATCACATACAGGTGCTCTTCATCGTTCCCGCACTTATGAAGATAGAAAATCCCGCAGACTTTACTGCCCCCTCTCACCAGGATAGCATTGGTGTCCTCCAAAGATGCCCTGTACGGAATATGTATCCCATCATTTTCATCCATTGTGCGGCCGTCATATACAATAATCCGGGAAGGGATGTGCAGTGCTTTATCCGTCACGGTGCGTATTTTCCCCCTGGAAAGCATCTGTTCCAACGCTTCCTGCCCGCCTGCATTATCCTGCCGGATCAGCATCTGTTCCCTCGTGCCCCGATAGCGCATAATGACATGGATTAATTCTTCCTTGTCCAGAGGATTTAAGATACCATGGACAATCTTTTCCCTGCGGCAGATTTCCCGAAGCTGGTGCGTTGTCATCAGTTCCAGTTCGCTCTGCCTGTACAGTCTCTTCTTCTCTTCTTTCCCGATTCCATCCCTGTCGAGTATATATCCGCCCATCGTATTCTCCTGTTCAAAAAATCACCATCTCATCCACCATCATGGTCTCATCCACACCTATGATCCCAAAATGATGCCCGTAAAACCAGTGCACCGTCTCCTGCATCGGCAAAAACATTTCCCGCAAAAATGCTGTGCGCTCCCGCTCCCTTTCAGATTCCTCCACCCCCAGATAGACCAGCAGCTCATAAGCCGTCTCGTTATTCTCATAGATAAAGACCTGCGGATAGAGCCTCAGCATGACTCCCCTGAATTCTTCCAGATAATTTCCGGTCTTTAACAGATGCAGATAAGACCTGGCAATATGTTTCTGCTCTTCTTTCGAGAAAAGGGAAAATCGGTATCCTGCTGTCTGGCCGTATCTCCCTTCCCTTATATCGTGAATAATCAGACTGTAATAAAAATCTTCCCTGGAAAGCCCTTCCCTCAAATCCATCTGCACAATCCAATGCATACAGATATCAAAAAACACTTCCCTTAACTGGGTATAGCCTTCTATATTCCGGTCAAATATCTGTCCCAGTACCTCCCCCAGGCGGTACAGCGGATTAATCTCCACGCTGTCTTCTTCCGGGCCTTCCTGGTTCAGATCCATGACGGATACTTCTATATAGGGGCTGGGGACGGATGCCTCCGTAAACCGGAGGCTGTCTCTGCGCCTGCCGTTTCTTTCCGCCTGTAGTACTGCTTCCCATGCGTAGTTCATGCTATTTCTCCACTACCTCTCCAACACTCCCATACACCGATACTCCAAAAACTCCAACTGTAACTGCGACAGGATATACCGGATCTGCGATTCGTACAGATAATCCTCCCGATACTGCTCTTTGGCCTTTATCCGAAGAAGCAGGATTTTCCTGGTGTCGCCGGTGAACACCCTTACCCCGGTAAAGCTGTTCATATCCCCGGCCAGATATGCCTCGTCAGCCCCATCAAGGATTTCATAGCCAAGCACCGGTATCTGATATCCGTCCGCCATCTCTTCCACCTTCCGGCCCAGTTCAAGCGGAGTCTGAATGAAATTCCCTGCCTGCTGGGAATACCGGGCCGACAGGTTATCCTTTTTCTGGTTGGACAGAATAGGATGCTGATACCCCGCAGATTGTTCGGGAGCTCCCTGACAGAGCTGATAGATAGTGATATCTTCTAATGTTTGTGCCTTTGTCTTCAGTACAATTTTATTCTTCTCATATCTTATGGAAAGGATGGTTTCTGTGGCATCCACGAGATATCCAGTCTCTGCTCCCTGTTCCTTTGGCAGATAAAAAACATGCTCATAAAACACTTCGTCAATACATGGCACTCTATATTCCCTTGCATGAACGGCAAGCTGCCGGATATTCCATAACAGGATCCTGTCTCTTTTGATAAAGTCCGCCCACTTCTCATCCTGTACCACCCAGTCTGTCTCTATCGTCTGTCCGTCCTCCGTCAGGGGCACCAGATCAAAGAATCTCTCCACATGTCCCATATGTATGGTCTGCCAGGGCACATGATTCCCGGTAAACAGTCTGTACAGCCTGTTCATGCCTGCCAGGTACTTGTCGGAAGGTTTGATTTTGAAGCGGATGCTTTCTCCTGTCTTTTCGCTGATTCCCTGTAAGGTGCCCATTTCCAGGAAAGCTTTACAGTCCTTTTCATCCGCCGCCAGATAGATGGTCTCACAGACCGGCGCCTGTTTCTTCTTCACATCCTCCTCACAGACCGGGAACCAGAAATTGTTAATAGGGTCATAGTCTTTGCAGTCAATCACGGTCATACAGACATGAAAATGCTTCCACGGAATATCCAGTTCCTTCTGTATCCGCTGTTCCAGGGCGTCATACTTGTGCTCCGACCAGGCAATCATCTTGCCCAGGCTCTCCATCAGCAGTTCCTTGGCAAATCTGCGCTCGTCCAGATCATCGATCCGGCGGAGCTGTTCCTGTATGTAGTTCTCGTAATCAAAGGCTTTTTCCTCTATCATCTAGTTATTCCCACTCACGGTCCTGTTGGCACTCTCCGCATTTTCCCCGCCGTTTTCATTCTTTTCGTCTTTTTCGCTATTCTCCTGCTTGGTCTCGACAATGTCTACTTTGCCCTGTATCTCATCCGCCTTGTTGGACTTATCCAGTTCCTCATAGATTTCCTTGGCGTACTGGTATTGCAGTTTGGCCTGTTCGTAGTCTCCTTCTTCCTCATACATCCTGGCCAGTTCCTCAAATTCTTTGGCCTCTGACGCTCTTGTCTCCACTTCTTGCTGTTTTTCGTTCAGGGCAATGATCTTCCTGTTCAGGAAGGATATCTGCGCCGTATCTTCCATCTTGGTATATTTCTCCAGGGCAATCAGATAAAATACCATGGCCCCGTCATAATCGCCGCTGCCGTAGGTCTCATCACCCTGTCTGACCAGCTCCGCGGCGGCCGTCTCGTCCGCCGCCTGTTCGGCGCTTCGCTCCTCTGCCTCTTCTTTCGCCGCGCTCCACTGCGCGTACAGCTTCTCCAGGGCATCCAATGCCTGTTGTTTGCCTTCTGCAAAATAGATGGCTGACGCATCTTTCTTGGCATCCAGATATCTTTGTTCCGCCATCTCATAACTGCCATAGGCAAGCAGGCTGTCCCCTAAGGAAATATTGTTAAATACCTGTTCATACTGTTCTATCTGCAACAGTTTATTCTCGATATAATCAGCCGCTATGTAATCCGCATAGCGGGTTCTGACTTTGGCCGTCAGATAGGCCTCCCCGGCCTCCTCATATTTTCCCTCGTCATAAGAGTCATCCGCCTGAATCACCGCTTCCAGACAGACCAGATAATTGTTGTAGCGGTTCTGCGCCTCTTTATCCCGCAGCTTCCCTGCTAGCTCCAGGGCCTTGTCACATTCCTCTTTGGCCCTGATGTAATTGTTGTCCTCTATGTAAGTCTCCGTGTTGGCAAAACACTGCGCCATGTCCTCCCGCTTCTGCCTGCGGCTTCGCCTCCACAGATAGACCACCGTGCCTATTACAAGCGCCAGTATCAGAATAACCAGAGTAATGATAATTATCTTCTTGATGCGCTTCCTGCGGTTGGGGTCTACAAACACCTTGTCTATATAGATTGCCGCGAAAGTATAGTTATCCAGGTTTTCCGGCTGTCTGGACAAAAGCAGGTCTTCTACCTTATCACACTCCTCCAGGGGTTCATTGCCGGTCTCCGCAAATACATCGGAGAGCTCGCCCTCATCTATATTCTCCCATATCCCCCGTGTATACAGCGTGATGATATCCCCATCCGCCAGTTTCTTCTTTTTGGAGATAAAGGGTTTAAAATGTTCCTTGCCCAGATAGGAATACAGGTTATTGCGCTCTTCATGCTGTGCCAGCTTATCCGCCGCCAGCCTGTCCGCCTCGACCATATCCTGGCCAAGGGACATATCGGAACTTGCCAGGATCATGCGCCCGTCCCGGTACAGTCTGAGCCTTGTATTGCCGGCACAGCCGTAACGAAACTTTTCATAATTGGTCAGTACCACGGTAATGGAGGCTTTTAACTTCTCGTAACTCTTTCCCTTAAGCAGTTCCTTATTGGCATATTTCAGATACCTTTTCAGTTTCCTTTTGCTGATTCCCGGCTCGTTATGAAATGCGCTGACGACTGCCTCGATTGCCTTTTTGGCGCTCTGGGAATCCCGCATATCCGTGATACCGTCGGCAATCACATAACAGGCATACTTATCCAGCTCCACAAAGCCGAAGTAATCATTATTTTTGAGCCTGCTTCCCTCCTCGGAAATAAAAGCAGTCTTGAAACTGCTGTTATACTTTCTCATACGAATCCCTCAACCAGAACAATGCTCGCATTATCCTTCTCTTTCTGACTTCCGGCATTAATCTCTTCTATGATTTCATAAGCTTTCTGCTGACACTTCTTCCTGCCCGCCAAAAGCTCCTCTATGGTCTTCCAGTCCATTCCCTCATAGAGACCGTCACTCATCAGCACCACAATATCTCTTTCCCGCAGCCTGATGGGCGTATCGAAGTACTCAATCTCCTTAAATCCGTCCTGCCCCACATAGTTATACATTCTCGTATTATCAAGGAGCCGCAGGGCCTCCTGCCTGGTAATCGTCCCCTCAACAAACTTATCCCCTGCCAGCACATCTATGGTATGCCCCGAGGAGACCGGCACAAGACTGCCGTTACGGTATACCGCAATCTTGACGTTGCCTGCCAGCGCATAGTACAGATAATTCTCCTTGATCAGCACGGCTCCCACACAGGCGCCGCCCCTGCCGTCATCCAACTGCTTGAGAATCTCCGCGTTGATCCGGTGAAATGATTTCCGGAAGAAATAAGCAGGATTCTCGGAAGGTCGGTAGAGACGGAACATATCCTTCATAGTATCCACCGCAATCCTGGAAGAGACCTTACCTCCATAATTCTTGCCCATACCATCCGCCAGCACAGCCAGAAATCCATCCGTACTCTGACAGACTCCATAGTCGTCTTCCTGTACCTGTCTGTCTCCGATCGTCATTGCCTTTCCGATCCGAAACCGTCTGATGATCCTGCCCCGTTCCCCGCTTAAGAACCGTACGGCAATCAGACAGAGGATAAACAGATAAATCGCCAGGAGCATACCTTCTTCCAATGTCATAGCATATCCTCCATTTATTCCCATTTGAAATGCTCTCCACAGAACGAAATGAACAGGAACTGGCTTTCTCCCATCTCGATCACATCATACAGGTGCAGTTCCGTAGGCATATATACCGCCTCATCATTCAGATAGACAATCCCGTTACTGTCCCCGGGCAGTATCACCGTCTTACTCTGCTTGGTATCATACACGATGACGCAGTGGTTTCTTCTGGATATCTTATTGTCGCCCAGTATCTGAATATCCATATCATCCGCCCTGCCCACAAAATTCTTGCCGGCTATGATCTTGTAGTCTTTGCCTTTTCTGGGGCCTGCCACACAGACAATCCACCCGCATACCGGATTCTCTTCCTGTAAAAACAAAGCCTCCTCCACTTCTATCTCTGCCTGCCCGACGTCCTGTTTCTCCCTGGTAGCCGTCTCGATATTGCAGTAAGGGCATATGGTCCCATACCTTCTGCTCGAAAACATATGGCCGTTCTGACATCTGATTAAGTTACTCATAGTATCTTCTTGTCCTTTCTTTTTCTATTCTGGTTCCGTACTTTATATCTTCTTGTCAATCACTAACCAGGATTTTCTGCCATCCTCATACTCTGAAACAAATGTATATGCGTAACGTGCATCCTCATACTGTATGTAATATACCGTCCCATCCTCGAAATACATAAAACCTTCCTGTATTTCTGTCTCATGAAGGGATTCCTGTATCTGCGCAAAATTCAGTCCTGCCAATTCTTCCACCGGGCCTCTGTTTTCATTTGGTGTGAAGATAATGAGTGCCCTTGGCAACGCATACTCCCACGGTTCGCTCATACTGTCGTTTCCATACTGAATTAATATATCTTCAACCGTGCCAAACGTCACGCCGCCAAAATGGGAATTTAAATGCCCCCACACGCCGCATACCGATAAATCATCGCTATTCTCAATCCGCAGCATTTCTCCCTCTTTCATCCTGAAATATTTCTCATAGATTATGTAAGAATCCTCATCTTCATTTCCCTTCTTTTCCACCAGATCCAGAAGGTCGTTCTTTAACTGTAATAACTGTAGTTCTTCCTCCCTGTCACGCAGTTGTTCCTGCTGTTCCTTCAGAAATCCTTCCTGTTCCCCGCTCATGATATATTGAGGCGGCTCCGCGATCTCAAGATTTCCCAAAGACGGCTCTTTCTGCATCTCCTCTTCCTGCGCAGGGTCCGAAACCATATCTACAATCATCGTTTCCTGTTCTGCTTTCCTCTGACAGAGTAAAATGCATCCCGCTATGCAGCCTATGGTGCAGACTGCCATCAGCAGACACTTTACCATAACATGTTTCATCATCCATCCCTCTTCATACTTTCCATATCATCTGGGCGTGATATACAATATAACTGCATCGCCATATTCACTAACAGCCACATAATAATATACAAACGCATCCTCCTTATACCGCAGATACCGGATATTTCTCCACTCTAATCTGGCTTCTTCTACTTGCGAGTTCGGATACATTTTCTGAATATCAAACAGATACATCCCGGCACGGGCATCTTTGTACCCAAGATCCACCAACGGATTCTGTATCACCAGTCCTACGGGCAGCATATTCTGCGAATGATTCGTGTCATATTGAACCCATATCTTATCCCCTGCCGGCAGTAAATCACCCCAGTAAGATGCATCGGGAAACCTGGCCGTTAAGCTTTCAGAACAATCTGTCTGTTCCAGAATTTCTTCCAATTCACCTTTTTCTATCTTGAAATATCTTTCTATACCCATTTGGGTTCCGTTTTCTCTGTCCAGTTGTGCTACAATCTCATTTAAATATATCTTTGTATCATAGGCTTTCTTCTGTTTGGTATATTCAGCCTCAACTCTTTCTATCTCCTGCCTGTTTTTCTCATACGCCTGTACGAAATTCTGCATATCCTCTGCCATATGAACCGTCTCTTCGGACAGTCTTCTGTTTGCCTCTTGCAGTGAAGTCACTGACTTTACGGCTTCCTCTGCCAGTTGTGCCTGTTGCGCCTGCTGAGTTTTCACCTGTTCTATCCTCTGTATTTCCTCCTTCTGCATTTGTATTTGTACCGTAAAGATGATGCCTAATAGAACGCATAGGATACAGACAGCTATGCAGCTTCTTTTAACATATTTATAATAGTTGTTCATCGGATAAACTCTCCCTAATCAAACTCAATAAATCCATCTTCCTCCCTGGTAAAGTTCTTAAAAATATAATATCCATCCTTCCCGTCTCCCGTGAAATCATAGGCTGTTATGAAAATCCCCTCCTGCTCGTGCGGAAACTCCCAGTCTGTTGTAAGAAATTCTTCAAATTCTTCTTTATCTGTCGAAAGGATCTTATGAATCAGTTCTGTCTCCTCTTTATCTGTATACTTATCGTACCTTAAGCGGTGCAAGCCCCAGATAGACGATATCGCCTTTCTCCACCTTACAGGGCTCTCTGGAAGAAACCCTGTAAGGCTTGTCTTCGCCGTTTCTCTGAATCCTGGTTCCGTTCTCACTGTCCAAGTCCTCTATGTACCAACTGCCGTTACTGTAATTCATGACAGCATGTTCTCCATCCACAGTTCCCGCATAGTCTGTATTTTTGAGGTTGATATCTACCTGATTCTGTCCTTCATCCTTTCCGAATACGATGGATGTTTTCTTGTAGATATCCCATGTATCCGTTATATTATTGTCTTCCCCCAGAAGCAGGATTTCTGAAATCCCGGTTTTTCCTGTATCATGTCTGTCCTTTCTTCTATGCGTATGGTTTATATCTGTAATCATAAGTAACAGGAAAACCGCTCCCACTATCCCCAGAAGCGTCAGACTCGCAATTCTTTCTATATTGTCCAGATAGACATAGGATAAAGTCATTCCTGTCACACAGGATATGATAATCGCTATGTCTAAGGCTACTTTCTTGTTCATATGGTAATCCTCTTTTGTATTATTTTCTGTACCAGACAAACATCTAATCAACTTCTATCACCATGCTGTTTCTGTCCAGTTGCTTTGTTCTTTCAATACACAAGGCGTTCATGTAATGTCTCTGTGCTTCACTTTCTTCCAGACTGTCATTCAATCCAAATCCCACCGGCCAGAAATAATAATTTCCTTTTTCGGATTTTACAATCATGTATCTGAAGTAATAACTTTCTTCCTCTCCACAAACCGCTGCTGACAGACATACCGTATTGATATGAATACCCTCATATTCACCGATTATCATTTCGTATGTTCCACTTCGTCCGTTTTGCCGCAATGCATCTTCTATGTGTTTCTTCAATGCGCTGATATACTCATCCTCTTCTATTTCTGCAACGTCTAACAATGGCAGCTCCTGTAAGGTGAATTCCGTTTCTCCCAGCCATACCATATCCTCTGCATACTTCGTAGGAAAATTGTTTTCCATAAAAAAGGTTGTCTTTAACTGTCCTTTTCCTCCCGCATACACATTGCGATTCAACTGATAAAATTCCATCTTTCCTTCCCGGTTTACATGTACCGGACATTTAACCCTGTTTTTAAATCTGACATAGGCATTGACTTGGGATTCGGGAACAAAGAAAAGGCGTGGCTCATTATCCCATGCATACATATAAATCATCTCATCTTGTACCCCTCGCAGTTCTCCTATCTGACACCCCAGCTCGTTCATGCCGAACCATTCCTCATAGCTGTACACATATCTGAGCAGTTTAACCGTCTCCTCCAGATCCATGGTGCTAAAATTTATTTCCTGATTGTATTCCGGCCAGGCTATGACATGACCGTCCTCCTCTTCTTTCGGATCATCCTCTTCCCTGACTTCAAATTCGATCACTTCCCGCTGCAATCCTACAATTCCCGGTATAAAGCCTTCCGGTTCCGCCTCCAAATACGATTCATCAACAAAATATGTAGGCGAATCTGCTCTGGCTGGATAGTATTCAGGGCATACAGAGTCTTCATTGATCTTCCCTCGCAAATCACTAATCGAAAAGAAAAGATAATCTTCCAGTGTCTCTCCGATTACTGCCGCGCTTATTTTACACCGGGTACCATCATATTTTTCCTGTACACGCCCATAAGTCTCCAGACAGAGCTGGAACTCACCATACTCTTGTCCCTCCCGCAGTAAACTAGCTGCATATTCTACCACGGCATCTATATACTCATTATCATCCACTGCTATCTCCGGCAGTGCAATCGTGGCTTCCGGATCAAAAGTCACTTTCGCCTCTCCCAGTTTGACCAGATCATCTGATACAAATTCATAGCTGAAATATATTGGGGAATCATACAGGTCAATCTCTTCATACACAGCATCCTTATCCCGCACAATACATTCCCTGATCCTATAGTAATAATCCCCCTCCAGTGAATTGACAGGAACCCCCTGCTCCGATAACTGCCAGTCTACAAGGACATAAAATACATAGCCGCAGGCCTCTTTGCAATAATACAGGTTACACATTTCACCATTTACTACGGCTTCGGTATTTGCCTTTTCTTCCGGCAAAAACAATATCTTATTTCCCTCTACGGTATAGAACGATACGTCAATATCTTCTCCCGAAGGAAGAAACGACAATTGTTTATAATCATAATCCGCTATATGGTCTATCATATTTTCATAGATATACTCATACTCGATTCTTTCTGCAATTTCCTCAAGCGGGATCTGTAAAGATGGTGAGTCTTGTTTATCAGCCTCATTTGTCCTTATTTCATTTCTGCCGCAGGCCCCCAGAAGGAAAAGTCCCGTTATGGATAGGCAAAATAAACTTATTTGTAATCTCCGATATCTACTCATTCCCGCACCCCAAAATCATACAGACACATATACTGCTCCTAATTTTGATACCTTTACTTTACTTCCAACTCCACCTTTAATCTTTCAAGCTGTACAATCCGCTCCACTTTTTCTAATCCCGTCGTCTGCTCCCCCATATAACTGCCTCCTATAGGGAAACAATCATATGTTCCATCCGGATATCTGGTAACCCAGCATTGCAGATAAAAAGTGTCTTTCCCCGTTACTGCAACGGAAATGCTCCGGACATCATCTTTCAGGATTTCATACCGGCCAAAGTACAGCTGATATTTTCCATCCTTCTTCTTTTCTGACAGTTCCTCTGTGATATACGCCTCTATCTCTCGGATATATTCGTCTTCCTCCAAAGGCTCCAGCCCCGGCTTTCTCAATTTCGGGCGGTGCCATTCCATTGTTCCTAGGAACCGCGGTTCTGACCAATGGCGGACGTCTATTGTGTAACTATACAAGGGCAGGTCTTCTATCCCCGCCTGTAACGGTGAACTGTAAATACCTCCACATGTCACGTTTGACACATCCTCCTCCTTTATCCAGAAAATGCCCCCTTCCGCATCTGTATAGACCTGGTAAGTTTCTCCCTCTTCCAGGAGTGCCCCGATATCATAAGGCATAGTTCCATAAAACCAATGATAATAGTTATATAGTTCCTTGATTTTCTCCTCCGCCTCTTCCACCGTTACTTCTATTCTTTCTCTTCCTGACGATTCTTCTTTGGTCAGTTCCTGGCTTCTCCGCCATTTCTCCTGCCCTGTTATCTCTAAGTCGAGTACCAGACGTTCCGCCTCCACGATATGCATAGCCGTATCATACGCAAATGTTACCTCCTCTACAGTCGGAAAGATTTCTGACGCGCCATTTGTCGAATGTGTCCATGCATCATAACTGCCATCCTCATTTCGGTTTGCCCCTCCGCTAAACCATCTGTATGTCTCATCCTGTCTGATAACCCCCGTCACTTCGACCCTGTTTGCTTCCACAAACCCATACCAGCCAATATACACTTTATAATTTCCGGCCGGCAGGGCCCCTTTATTTTTTATAGAATCTACAATTGCACGCAGATATCCGTTCTCGGATAACTTCATCGTTTCCGATTTTTCCTCCCCGGTAACATCTAGCTCTACTGTACCTAGATAAGTAAGCTTTTCTGCCTCCTCCCTGCGGACATCAGGGACATAGTCCAAAACCCACACACCCTTATCCCGTGATGCCCCCCTTCCCTGATGCAATGTGCAAAATATATAGCGATTTTCTTGAAATTTATTGTATCTTACTCTCCTTACTGCTCCTTCTATTTCCAATTCCATATTACAGTCCTTTAGGGGTATAAAATAATACACCCCCTCACTCCAATATAAGTCCACCTGCAATGCCTTTTCCCGGTATCCCTTTTCTGTAAAATTCAGTCTATCCCCCTCAAACCACAAAATATAGTTATAAACATACTCTGCTTTTTCAATAAAGACATCTATCAGTTCCTGCTTCTGCGCCTCGACTGCCCGTCCTCTTTGCGGAACTATTCCTGTCGATACCACACACACAAGGATCATGAATACTAAAAAAGCAACCCGCTTAACCATAATGAAAAACATGTCCCCCTACAATACTCTCATTTGAATACAGCATAACGTTTATTCCATATATCAAGAAATAAATATATCTTTTCCGTCCCCATCACGCAGGGAATACTTGCAATCGAGCCACAGCTGCCTACATAAGCCATATTCTCATCTATTTCCCATGGAATGTCCTTGTCTCCGCCAAATCTGTCAAGATAATCATATATCGCATAATAACTGTGATTACCATAACAGGCATCATACAAATATCCATTGACATTGACTTCAATAATCTCTTCCATGTCCATCTCTCCATCAAACCATTCCTTATAAGAGTACCATTCCAACATGGAATTATAGGAATATTTCCCTTGATGAAAAACCGTATCTTCATTTGCCGACTTTCGGATGTCTGCCGCAATAATATAGCAAGGCTTTGCATCGGAAGTATCACTTGAAAATAATATGTATAGCTCACTTCCCATATCCGATTCCGTATAAGCCTGATAAATGTCATCGTCATTGTGGTATATACTTTTTAATGCCCATTGTTCATCTTCCATTCCTGCATCAAGTACATAATCCATTATTACAGCGGCCACATCCCCCTTCGTTGTATAATTATAATAAATTTGATTTACATTCGTAAAATACTCTGGCATTGGCATTTCTTCCCATTCCAGATCATAGTGCTTCCAGGGTTCTTTCGTTATGTCTATTTCATTGTTGATTTCCGTTAAATTTATCTCATCCTGCTTTGTAATATCTTGTATTTCAAAGCACAGAGACATAATCATCATGACAATAAATTTGAACTGTTTTTCAAGCATAATCCATTTTACCTATTCCCTCACCCCGAAATCATAGCACCCCTGTTCCACATCATACCTTAATATATAATTGCCATTTTCATGGGCAATCCCATAGTACCCATTGGTTTTTTCATCTACTACTATAAGCTTATAATGATGCAGTGACCCATCCAAGCGAATACAAAGAGGCATATCAATATATAAAACCCTTCTTAACCCTTCTTCCTCTTGTATAAAGATTACTGCTTCATCATCCAACCCATGTTGTGTCCCATATATACATAACAGATAATCTTCCTTACCATCATCATTAAAATCAAACAGATGATATTCTATCTCTCCAGGCAGTGGTCTCCCCACCTCTCCTGATTCCTCCTCTATGCCTTCCATAATTTCTTCTACGTATTCCGCCAAGGGCGTATTTTCGTAGTCATATCTGGGGGATGAACAGATATCATAGGAAAGGATTTTATGATACTCTTCCAAATTTTCCAAATCTATAAAATAATTGTTATTTCTTATTGTATTTCTGTTTTCATCATAACTTTGTAATCCCGACTGCACTTCTTGTGAGTTTGTTTCTTCGTTTCCTATTCCTATTACAGGCTCATTTTGACTGTCTTCTACATCCAGGATACTCTCTTCACTTTCCGGCCAGTCATACCTCCCCTCTTCCTCATTATATCTAAATATGAAATTTTGGGATGGATTTACAACTGCATAATATCCGCCTGTTTTTTCATCTAATACGATAACGCTTGCATGATCGTGAGGCCCATGATGAAGTATCATCTTAGTAGATAAAACGTTCCTCACTCCTTCCTCTTCCTGTATGAAGATGTCCACACTGTCTCCACCATTGCCTTCAAACAATCTCCCGCTCTCGCATAACAGATAATCTTCAACACCATCATTATTAAAGTCAAACACATGGTAATCTATTTCTACAGGTATATTCTTTCCTGCCCTCTTTGACATATCTTCATTCCACGATATATCTCCTTCTATATATTCTGCTAAGGGCGTATTTTCATAATCATGTCCGGGCGATGAGCAGATATCATACGATAAAATCTTATGGTTCTTTTCCAGATCCTCATAATCTGAATAATAGTTACCGACTCTTATCATATTTTCATGACTTTCTGGCACTGTTAAATTCTGTTCTTCATCCGGTTCAATTTCACTGATTTCTATATCCATTGTAAAGCTACTAGGACTTTCCTGATTAATTTCTGTTTGTATATTTTCCTTCTCTTCATTTGAAGCTGAACATCCATAGACCCATTGTGATAAAACCACGACTAAACAGACAAATATAGTTTCTCCTAACTTTGTGCTGAATCTCTTATTCATGCGCTAGTTCAACACCTCCCAATATTCCGCTCAAATCCAGGCCACCCATCTCTTCCATGTATTCTGATGCCTTTACCTTATTTCCATCTACTGTATTATCCCATGTCTGTTCACCTATAAAAGCTTTATGTAAATCGCTATGACCAACCAAATGAGCTGCCGCAATCAAACCTGAAGTTGTCACCTCTACATCATCTGCATATTCTGTAAGCATGACATCATCTCCATTGTCCAAAACATAATAGTAATCCCATCGTAAGGCAAATAATATGGCAACCTCCTGTGCTATTGGATTCTTCAAATAACTTTCTTTACTATTTACCCCAAATGCTTTGGCTAAATCTGTCCAATTATTTGTATCTTTATCTTTAAATCCTATATCTTTAAACACATCATCGCCAATTTGGTATCTTCCTAAATATGAACCCGATTCACTAATTTCACCATAACCTCCTGATGATTCACGGGCTGCTAAAAGTTCCAAAAATTGTACATAATCAGGATTTTCTGCCTTTATCTTATCTATATATTCTCTCACTAATTGTAGACCATTTTCTTGATTATATAACTTCAGTATTTCTTCTTTGACATTTATAATTTCTCCAGTTCCCATACTATATGTATCCGTCGTATCACGATCCAAATAAATCTGCCCATGCACCTTAATCGTAATAACTCCGCCTCTGTTACATAACAGCGTAGACAACATCGTTAATCCTTCCCGTTCTCCATATTTTGTATCAAACTTCATGGTTTGATGATGCCTTGGTTCAGTACACGGCGGCCTGATAATATCTTCATCCCCTACATCTTCTTCATAACAATTTCCCGTGATTTCTTCTGTACAGAGTGGATTCACCCATTCACCTGTCAGTTTTATAAGACTATAACAGGTGCCATATTTCATTGATTCCTCCAATCTTTTCTCTATCTCCGGTATATCTGACTCCCTCATGATTCTGCAATTTCCCATGCTGACAATATTTGCCTCACATGTAATTGGAAGGCCGTCCATAGGCAGGTCTATGCTTTTAATGCCTTCCTTGACATCACGCAGACATATGTTGTCCGCTACTGTGGCAAAACGAATTCCATTAGCCGAGGCATCTTGGGCATGTAGTGCATGTAGCTTTCGCATTTTCAAAAGTTCGTGTCTATCCCCAAGGAAATAAATTTCCCCCTCTTTTCTTCCGGCCGGAATATAATCCCGTTCAATGTTTCCTCCTCCGTCTTCCTTTATCACATCATAGAATCTTGTTTTTCCATTCTGATATCTAATACAATGTTCGTAACTACACATATCAGTACATTCTATTTCTGCGTAATTCACTACATAGTTTCTATCATCGTCAACATATGCTGACAGCATTTTATTCAAGCACTTCTCTATATGCTCCTGCGAGAACTCATCATGTTCTCCACAATCCCACTTGGCATGTTCCTGTATTTTTTCTGCGTGATTTAATTGGAATATTTTCATCCCTGACATATACAATTCTCCTCATACCTGTTATACAACTAGACATTTGCAAAACTCATTTCAATGCCGTAATTATTGTGCAAATAGCATAACCATAAGCAGACCCTTGCAAAACGCCAGCACTTGGCGTAGGTTCGGAGTTGCGAAGCAACTCCACTAGCCTAGTACTGCTGCGTTTGAACGGAGCGAAAGCGCGTCTGTGTTGGTTATACTATTTGTACAATTCCAACAATCATGAAAGAATTTCATAATTACTGTTGTTATACAACACTTAATTCTTTCAGCTTTATTCCGCGTGTGCCTCTTCTCAACATACTTTCAATTGCATCCAGCCTGACAATCAGATAGACATGTGTAAATCCTGCTACTCTGAAGATTGGCTTCTCCGCCACCGCATCCTGACGCAACACAATGTCAAGCAGCTCCGTTCCACCCCGGCTTCTCTTAGTCTGCTCCGACAGGCACTCCACTTCCTCTACAAAAGGCATAAAATAGGTTGCATTTATCTCACTCTCTGTTTCCAGCAGATAGATGGTCTTAAATATTGTTTCCGGTGTATACATCTCTATCACTTCTGCCACTTCTCTGCTGACCATAAGAAACGGCTCTGTTATAATATCCGGAAAAAACACCTCACTTGGTGTTTTCATGTCTACGACACAACAATTGGGAATCCTATAGGAACTTTTCCGATTTGCGTAACGAACGTCTACCGCTCTGTTCGCATTGATTCCATATGGCAGTCGGTTCCTTGTGTTTGTCTCTATTAAAAAGAATTTCATATTCCCACCGCCGCTCCTGTCACACAGGATACAACAATCGTAATGTCTAACATTGCTTTTTTATTCATATTGTAAACCTCTTTTGCATCATTTTTGCATCATTTCGGTACGATTTTAACAATATTACTATATTTTTTTACATTATTTCATCTTCATAAACGTCTCAAACATCTCCGTCACATCCAGCGGATTCCTTTTCCCACTGCCAGCCTTCTTCCCGTTTGGGGCCGAGTCCTGTCCCTGCGGGGCCGCCCCTCCTGTAAAGGAAAACCCGAAATATTTCTCCATGTCCTTCGTAAATGCACCAAAATCCATATTTGGTGTAAAGTCGCCATTCTTTGCGCCGCCCTGTCCTGCCTCCCGGTTTCTGCCGGCCGCTTTATCCTGTTTTACATCATAGGCCTTTCGTCTTTCGGCATCTCCCAGTGTTTCATATGCCTCCACGATGTCCTTGAATCTGGCCTCTGCCTGCGGATTGTCCGGATTTAAGTCCGGATGATATTTCTTGGCCATCCTGCGGTAAGCCTGCTTGATCTGCTCTTCGTCCGCCTCTTTGGGCACTCCCAGTATTTTGTAATAATCCATGACAGGCTCCTTTTTCTGAGAGGGCGTATGCAACGGATGTTGGATACGCCCTCAGGTTATAGATACTCAGGCAGACCTTACAGACCTATGCCATATAGCCGCCTTCTACCGAAACTGTACTAATCTTGTCTTTCTTCTGCTTAATGACCAGCGTAAAGGTGCCGATTCCCTCTTCATCGCCGTAATCTTCCTTATAGTCGATCACAAACGCATTGGGGAAACAGTACTTTCTCTCCATGATGCCTGCGGCAACATACTCCACTGTCACTTTTCTGTAGCTGTCTGCTCTCTCTGCCGGAACCACTGACCACAACGCCATCTTTCTCGTGCTGTCAAAGGGATCTCCGCCCACTGCGGTCAGAATCTTACCTTTGATTGTCATGGTAGCCCCAAAATCTTTTGTCCTCGCATTGGAATCCTGCGGAATATCCGTCGTCATCTTTACGCTCTTAACACACTCTTTGGATATCTCAAATGCTTCCGTACCCTCAACTTTTACTACAAATGCCATTGTTCTTCTCCTTTCTACTCGCCTGCGTAGCCGCCTTCAATTTTTACTTTGTCATTCTCGTCCTTTTTCTGCTTCACATGCAGATAGAAGGTTCCCACACCTGTCTCATCATCCATCTCTTCGGAGTACTCCATCACAAAAGCATTGGGTACTTCATATTTACGGACTACCTGACCGGCTGAGATAACTTCTACCGTCGCCGTGCGGTAGCAGTCAGCTTTCTCCGAGGGAACCACCGACCACTTGGAGAGCTCCAATGTGGCGTCGCTTCCTTCCCCGCCAAGCTTGTAGAGCATCTTGCCCCATATCTTCATGGAGACACCGAAATCGGTTGCCCGCGCATTGGAATCCACTGCGGACTCCGAACCGAAGACCACATTCTTAATGCTCTTCTCATTCAGAGCGATCTGCTCTGCACCACCTGTTACACTCAACCTGAAACCCATTTTTGCATCCTCCTTTTCTTACATTACATTGCACGGTTGTTTGAGTTAAGTCGATTGATTTCGATTTCCAGATTCTTAACGTTGCCGTTAAATGTGATGTTCAGTACACAGTATCCGTTACTCTCATCAATCTCATATTCCACATCATCTCCTGCGCCCAGGATCGCGTTGACGCAGGCTTTCTTCTCCAGCCATCTGCTCTTCTGGCTGGAAGGGTTGTTCGAGAAGAATTTCACGATATTCTCCTGTTTATAATCGCTGGTCGCATGGCGCAAAACTCTCTCGATATAAGTAGTCACCTGAGTCTTGTAAATCGGCTCGTACACCTTGCCGTCACTCATCAGGTTCCTTGCTTTATAAACCATGATATGGGATATGTTCTCTGCTTCCAACATGGCATTTTCGGATGAAAAGACGAATCCGAAGCTGCGTCTGTTGATCTCGTTCTTGATGGAATTGGTAAATCCGGTAATCTCCTTGGCCATCACCGTATGGACTCTCAGCGGATGGTCTCCCGCCTCGATATCGAACCTGACGCCGGGCAGTTCCTCGTCCACGTTTCTCTTGAATTTCTCTTTCAGGTAATCCGGACACTGGTAAGCTGCCACGAGACCTGCCGCAATATAGGCCGCTCCCACATAGACGCCGTCTATCCACAGCTTCATGATGTCCTCTTTTTCCCGGGAAAGCTCGGCCATGTTATTTTCATTGACGGTCATGCGCTTATCCAGGATCACGCCGGACTTCTCTTTCGGGATAATGGTAAAGTTCGGAATACAGGGGATGGCAAACTCGCTGAACGCCTTCCCGGTAAGGGAGCTGCACCGCTCCTCGAATTTCTCAATGCCTTCCGTCGCCATGTAATTGAAGGTGGTCTTATCCCCCGTCTCATAGCTGAAGAAGCACTGTACCGAATAGTCCTTGAGTACATCCAGCAGCCGTACTAAAGCTTCCACACTGTTGACACCTGTCTTCTCCACTTTCTCATTCCCCTGGAAACGCTGTCTGGTGAGTTTGATATTGGAATTCTGATCCAGGGAGACGGAGGGCACAATGCCATACCATATAGTATTATCGAAATCATTCTTGGCGTTGACCGTATTTAAGAAAGCAATCAGTCTCGGCAGGTTATTGCTCTTTACCAGCATATCGTTGGACACATTGGTTACGAACATGGTCGGCCGCATACCTTTTAAGTTCGACGGATACTGTTCAAAATAAGCCCATACGCCCAATATCTTCTCGATCAAAGGCTTTACCACCTTGATAAAGTCGTCTTTGGCCGTCTTGTAAAATTCCAGATAGGAATTGTAATTGCTCACTTCCTGCTTGATGTCGATATTGCTCACCATGGTGGAGGCAAGCGGGCAGTATGTTCTCGTAACCAGCGCTTTCACATAGTCGCTGCTCTCTTCATTGAGGGCCTCATAATCGTCTTCCAGGGCCGAGATCAGGCCGGCATTGACGTTGTCGTCCACAACCATCAGCTCGGCTGACTCAGTCTTTGGCACTTCCAGCACTTTGAGTTCTCCCTTTTCATCCATGCTTAAGACGCCCAGGGCCAGCGGCGTGTTATCCTTCTTCTCCTCGGCCTCTCCCAGAAGCAGTCTTGTCTTGATGTCTTCAATGGCAAGGGGCAGCATCGCCAGCACGTTGTTGTAATTCACACTGGCCTCTTCAAACATCACGTTCAGTTTATCCGCAATGTCCAATTTGTGCGGGTCGCCGTCCTCCAGTTCGGCATAGTTCTTATAAGTGTACTGGAGTTCCTTACGGTTCTGTTTGATATCCTCCATGACCTTCTTCGGCGATATCATGTCTGTCAGCTTGTCAAACTGAAAATCCACGTTGATGATGCTCTGGGAGCGTTTGGCCTCCACAAGAGACATCAGCATCTTCAGGAAATCATTCTGCTTATTCAGATAAATAGGCGTCAGCATGTCCTCCGGAATGGTCTCCGGTTTTTTCAGCGTATACATGATTTTCTGGTTGTTGGCATTAAAGAAAGAATAGACCACCGGTTCAAACTTGGTTATGAACTCGTCGAAATTCCTCACCAGCAACGCCTCGTTCATCTCTTTGATCTTCTCATCGCTTAAGCTGTCGATTCCTCTCACATCACCCACAAGCGTCAGCAGATCCGGCTTCTCCGGATTAATCTCTTCAAACAGTAATGTCCTGTTTGTCTGTTTGATTATGCTCATTGTTTCCCTCCCTATCTTTCGTTTGGTTTTAAGTCTCTATAGTGAACTTCTATTTCTGTATCCTCCGGATCAAAAATAAAAGTTACTTTTTCCCCATAATACAAATGGTACGCATAGCCTTTCAGCAGAAGCTCCCGTCCCATCAGCACAGAGGCTTTGCTGTTGTTCTTGATGATCAGGCTCCTGTCGTCTCCCGGTTTGAGGATGATCCGCTCCGCCCCTTTCAGGTTAAGGGGCAGATTGCAGGCATCCAGAAGCCATTCCAGCGTGATGATGTCACGGTTACATCTTGCAAACAGGTTGATGCTCTCCGGCGGGTAATCAATCTCCTCTTTGCTGTGTATCACATAAATTTGCAGTTTCCCGTTAAACTCACTCTTATGGTTCTGGGTTTCCCTGGGAAGCGTCCTGCTTTCGTCAAGGAATCTGCGCTTCCCTGTGGTTCGTTTCTTCTGCCTGTAGGCCAGACAGAAAATGATGACCAGCGCCGCCACAAAGACGATGATGACCGACCAGAAGAACCAGTCGATCCCGGGCGGTTCTTCCTCTATGATGACCGGTACCGCAATCTCCACGGACACCTGCGGTTCTCCATAATAATAACCATACAACCCGTCAAACCCTATCCGCAGGTCCGCCACGGCATCCTGTTCATACTGCCCGGAAAGGCAGAAGGATCCGCCTGCTGCCCGATATTCCTGCTGTTCCCCGTCCAGATATACCTGCACACCGCCGTCCTGCAAATGTCCCTCCAGCATATTCCGGCCGCTCAGATCGGTTATGCGCAGCCGGAGATTGGCTGTCTGTGTCGCCTGCACATAGCTGTAATCCGCACTTAAGCGATAATCGTACTCCGCACTCAGATAGGCGTTCACATCCATCGGCACATCTGCACGCATCTGTATGGTTACCTGGTCCGAAGCCGGATGCAACAGTTCTATGACGGTATAGGTTCCTCCTTTGGATACCTGCATCTTTTCCGCCTCGCAGCCTACTGTCATATCCTCGTTCTGCTGACTGCCAAGCAGCACAAGCCTTGCCTTGCTCATCAGACAATCCGGAAGCCTCACCGACAGTTCCCCGCTAAGTCCGTTAATCTGTCCCACATGGGATACCCGCAACCCGCATTGTTCCAAAAGCTGTGCCTGCGTAAAATCCCCCAGCGCCTCTCCATCCGGCAGTTCATAAAGCTGTCCCCCCGTGGCTCCGGCGGCCGCATACACCGTATGCCCCTCTTCCAGCTTCTGTCCAAGGGCTGCCACATCTATGCGGATCCCTTTGCTGGCAGCCTCCTTCACCGCCCGGTCAAACAGCTCCGCAGATTCTTCCGTACCCTCCTGTGTCTTCATCATAATCTCGCCGTCCGAAATGAGGATGATTCTTTTGTCCGCCGCATCAGAATCCAACAATGACACCGCCTCCCATAAGCCGGCGCCTGCATTTCCATAGTCAGCGTACTCGATTCCCTCCAGGGCACGCCCCATCATTTCATGACTGCTGCCCAGAGGCTGTTTCGCACACACCTCCTGCTGATAGGCAACCAGGCCTACCCGGTAGTCCCTCGGTAAGGCCGCAGCCAACGCTTTGACCACATCAAAAGCGGCGTAACCAGCATCCGCATCCTTCATGGACTGACTGCAATCCAGAACCACCACGATTTCACTGGTCGAAGCCTCCTCCGTTTCCTGCGCCCTCGCCCTGATACCTGTACCCATACATAGATAAAACAGGGCTGTTATAAAAATAAAAATGCCCTTATAAACCAAGCTGTGACTCAAATTAAATTTTGCCATCCTCATTTGTCATGACCTCTACATTTCGACTGCAAATCCAAAACACCCACCACGAAAATTCTTTATGCAAATCATAGCGCAAAAAACTACTTTTTTCGATAGCATATGTATGAACGGTCATTATTTTGTATCATCGGTTGTTTTTGTCTGGAATTTTGTGTTAAAATGCTTGTTTTTACATTTTTGTGAGAAATTTTGCAGAAAAGAAAGATAAGTGTTGCTTTTTTTGTTATTCTTATGTAAAATAAAACTACACTAATAGGAGGAGGACTGCAAACAATGCGTATCCTTATCTGCGATGCTGAACACATGATATCAGAACAAGTTACACAATATCTTCAGGAATATTTTCTTTCTAAAAAATATGAGATGCCCGAACTGGTCACCTTTTCAGATGGAAATGCCCTGCTGGCAGATACCGGCCGCAAGGATATTGTCTTTCTGGATACAGAATTGCCCGGCTTCGACGGTATTGAAGCGGGAAGGGAACTCAAAAAGGCGGCTCCCAATGTTCTCCTCTTTATCATCTCTTCCGATATGCAGTACCTGGATGATGCCATGCGTATGAACGCATACCGTTATCTCTCGAAACCCCTGGACAAAAACCGGCTTTTTGAAAATATGGAGGATGCCATGAAATCCTATTATCTCCTTAATTCCGCTATAACCATTGAGAACAAAGGCGTCGTCACCACAATACCTGAGGCAGACATCATCTTTATCGAAGCCCAATTAAGAACGACCGTTGTTCATACGGTTTCCGGGAGATATTCTGCTGAGAAGACCATCCACTCCTGGACCAAAACACTGCATAGCGGATCTTTCTTTCAGACCCACAAAAGCTACATCGTCAATATGAAATACGTATTGCAATTTGATCAGGGAACAATCACTTTCTATGCAGGCAGGGAAAATGCCTATCTCTCCAGAAGGAAATTTAATCAATTTAAGAAAGCTTATTTTGCGTATATGGAAAATGTGCCTGAGTAGGGCGGAGAGAATAATTCTAATTCATTATGAAAATATTGCAATGTAGAATATCTATAATACGTTCAGTCGAGTAGACAGGCACCTCACGATGCCAGCCCCTCACAGATCCGTACGTG
>ERZ779621.76-NODE-76-length-75504-cov-10.065992_pt1 | contig 75504 bp, 58 predicted proteins | sample MGYA00514215_ERZ779621 | MGnify/ENA primary metagenome ERZ779621 (study PRJEB29562, sample SAMEA4376715) | mouse gut metagenome | isolation source: Cecum | study: EMG produced TPA metagenomics assembly of the A DSS colitis mouse model was used to assess the...
AGGGCAGCAAAGAAAACAAGCGGCTCCGAAGGAGACATTTGTTTTTCAAGCGGCTTCTGATAATGAGAAAGATTTCAACCACAAAGATGTCATAGAGGTACTGTTATGAAGAAAAGGATAAAACTAAAGGGACGCATCAGAACTTATATGCAGTTCTGCATATATCTGGGCGTGCTTCTCTGTGCCATCGATGCGGCGTCCTTTTTGATCGATGTAAGGGCGGGCGCGTTGCTGGCAGGTTATATTGTAATCTATTTTGGCATCACATTGTCTTTGTATTTTTACAATAAACCGATTATAATGAACGAATTGATCAGCTTTGCCACAGAATACGGACAGATTCAGAGAAAGCTGCTGCGGGAGATGGATCTGCCCTACGCGCTTTTGGACGATGAGGGAAAAGTGGTTTGGACCAATGTTGCGTTTGAGTCCATTGTCCATCAGCCCAGAGGGTACAATAAGTCCATTACCGCGTTGTTTCCCACCATCACCAGAAATCGTCTGCCGGATGATGACGGTGTGGATGAGGCGCAGTATGAGCTGGAGTATGAAGGCAATGAATATGTGGCAAAATTCAAGAAGATTTCGCTGAAGGAAATGGCTGAGCACAGCGATATAATCGATGCGGAAGGCTATAACGGCTATTTGATTGCGGCGTATCTCTATGATGAAACGGCCCTGCATATTGCCCTGCAGGAGGTGGACGATCAGAGCGTTGCCGTGGGTATGATTTATCTGGATAATTATGAAGAGGCGCTGGCCAGCGTGGAGGAGGTCCGCCGGTCATTGCTGACGGCTCTGATTGAGCGTAAGGTGAATAAATACATATCGTCCTTTGACGGTATTTGTAAAAAGCTGGAAAAGGACAAGTATCTTGCAATTATGAGGAAAAAGGCAATTGCCCAGCTTCAGGAATCCCGGTTTGACCTGCTGGAGGAGGTTAAGACGGTGAATATCGGAAATGAGATGGCGGTGACTCTCAGTATTGGCGTGGGGCTGGACGGTTTGACTTATGCGCAGAATTATGAGTTTGCCCGGAATGCCATTGACCTGGCTTTGGGCAGAGGCGGTGATCAGGCGGTAATCAAGACGCCGGACAGCATTACCTATTATGGCGGAAAGAGCCAGCAGGTGGAGAAGAATACCCGGGTGAAGGCCCGGGTGAAGGCGCATGCCCTGCGTGAGATTATTACCGGTAAGGATCAGGTGTTGGTCATGGGGCATCGCATGCCGGATGTGGACAGCTTTGGGGCGGCCGTGGGAATCTACAGGATCGCCCAGACTCTGGGACGAAAGGCGCATATCGTGCTCAATGAGGTGACGCCCGGAATTCAGCCCATGGTGGAACAGTTCCGGAACAATCCGGAATATGAGGACGATATGATTATAGGCAGCCAGGAGGCCATAGAAGCCGCCAACAGTAATACCGTTCTGGTGGTGGTGGATGTGAATAAGCCGTCTATTACGGAGTGTCCGGATTTACTGCGTTTCTGTAAATCAGTGGTGGTACTGGATCACCACCGGCAGGGGACAGAGACCATTGAGAACGCAACACTTTCTTATGTAGAACCCTATGCATCTTCCGCCTGCGAGATGGTATCCGAGATCCTGCAGTACACCTATGACAATATTAAGATACGCACGGAGGAAGCGGACTGCATGTATTCCGGCATTATGATAGATACCAACAATTTTATGACCAAGACGGGAGTGCGCACCTTTGAAGCGGCGGCTTTCCTGCGGAGAAACGGAGCAGATGTGACCCGCGTCAGAAAGCTGTTCCGGGAGGATGCGCTGGAATATAAGGCAAAGGCTGATGCGGTGAGCCAGGCTGAAATATACAAACAATATTTTGCTATTTCCATCTGTACGGCGGACGAGCTGCCCAGCCCCACTATTATCGGCGCCCAGGCCGCCAACGAGCTGCTGAATATCAGAGGCATCAAGGCCAGCTTCGTGCTGACCGATTATCAGGGAAAGATTCATATCAGCGCTCGATCCATCGATGAGGTCAATGTACAGATTATTATGGAGCGGATGGGAGGCGGCGGCCATCTGAATACGGCGGCCTGCCAGATGGAGGGAACAGGAATCATAGAGGCGGTGGGAGCTTTGAAGCGTACCATCGACAGCATGCTGGAGAATAAGGAGATATAGAGAAGTCAAGAGAAGTCAAGAGAAGTCAAGAGAAGTCAAGAGAAGTCAAAAGAAGCCAAAAGAAGTCAAGAGAAGCCAGGAAAAATTCAAGAGAAAGCCAAGGGAAATTCAAGAGAAAGGGATATTACGGTATGAAAATTATTTTGCTACAGGACGAGAAAAAGCTGGGAAAAAAGGGTGATATTATTGAAGCCAGCGACGGATATGCAAGAAATTATATTCTTCCTAAAAAAATCGGGGTAGAAGCCACCGCTAAAAACATGAATGAGCTGAAGCTGCAGAAGGCCAACGACGAAAAAATCGCCAAAGAGCATCTGGATGCGGCAAAGGCGTTGGCGGCACGCCTGGAGGAGAAGCAGGTGGTGGTAAAGATCCGCGGGGGAGAAGGCGGCAGAACCTTCGGCTCTGTATCCAGCAAGGAGATTGCCGCGGCCTGCCTGGAGCAGCACGATATAGAAATTGATAAGAAAAAGATCCAGCTTCCTGAAAACCTGAAAAACTTTGGAAATTATGAGGTGGCCGTGAAGCTGCATCCTCAGGTGACGGCCAAGCTGACTGTAAAGGTTACAGAGGAATAATTGCATTCAGGCTTTACGCAGGAGCATTCAATGGAAGAAAACGTACTGAAAAGAATATTGCCTCACAGCGAGGAGGCCGAACAATCGGTCATCGGATCCATGATCATGGACAGAGAAGCGATCGTGGCGGCGTCGGAGCTGGTCACAGGAGAGGACTTCTACAACAGGCAGTATGGTGTGGTGTTCGAGACTATGGTGGAGCTGAACGACCAGGGCAGCCCCGTAGATGTAGTAACGCTTCAAAACCGGCTTAAGGAGAAGGATGTTCCTCCTGAGGTCAGCAGCCTGGAATTTGTCAGGGAGCTGGTCACAGTGGTTCCTACCTCTGCAAATATTCGGTATTATGCAAATATCGTAGCGGAAAAATCCTTGCTCCGAAAGCTGATCCGGCTCAATGAAGAAATTGCAAACACCTGCTATGCGGGAAAGGAAAGCCTGGAATATATTTTGGAGGATACGGAGAAACGTGTTTTCCAGCTGGTGCAGAAGCGCACGGCAGACGATTATGTGCCTATTCGGACAGTGGTCATGAACGCCATGGACAAAATCGAAATGGCGGCAAAGAACAAAGGGAATGTGACCGGAATTCCCACCGGATTTATAGACCTGGATTACCGCACGGCGGGAATGCAGCCCTCGGACCTGGTTCTGATCGCAGCCCGCCCTTCCATGGGAAAGACTGCCTTTGCTTTGAATATTGCCCAGTACGTGGCGTTCCGAAAGGACATGACTGTGGCGATTTTCAGCCTGGAAATGAGCAAGGAGCAGCTGGTGAATCGTATGTTTTCCCTGGAATCCAATGTAGATGCTCAGAAGCTGCGTACAGGCCAGCTGAATGACCAGGAATGGGAAAGGCTGATCGAGGGGGCGGGGAACATCGGAAAATCAAAGCTGATCATCGACGATACGCCGGGTATCAGTATTTCGGAGCTACGGTCAAAGTGCCGCAAATATAAGCTGGAACACGGTCTCTCCATGATTATGATCGATTATCTGCAGCTTATGTCAGGCAGTGGAAGATCGGATTCCAGACAACAGGAGATATCGGACATATCCCGCTCGCTGAAGTCTGTGGCCAGAGAACTGAATGTTCCCGTGCTGGCTTTATCCCAGCTCTCCCGGGCAGTGGAGCAGAGGCCGGATCACAGACCCATTCTTTCCGATCTGCGTGAGTCTGGGGCCATCGAGCAGGATGCCGATGTGGTAATGTTTATTTACCGGGATGATTATTATAATAAAGAAACCGACAAAAAAGGAATTTCGGAGATTATCATAGCCAAGCAGAGAAACGGTCCCATTGGTACGGTGGAGCTGGCGTGGCTGCCGGAGTATACCAAGTTTGCCAATCTGGAGCATAGAAAAGATTGAGGATTGTTGTGAAGGAAATGATTTACCACGAAATATAGGGGACCTTTACAGAAGAGAATGTGCGGAATACGCCATTCTTTTTTGTGTTATAGGGAAAATTCCTGCACAATTTTAGGAAAGGAGAAAAAAGTGAGCGGCTATTTACTAATTTCGGATGCGGCAAAAGAGGTCAAGGTGGAAAGTCATGTGCTGCGCTATTGGGAGGAGGAACTGCATCTTCCCATTAAACGCAATGAGCTGGGGCACCGCTACTATACAGAGGAGGATGTGGAGCGTTTTAAGCAGATCAAGGGAATGAAAGAGAGGGGCTTGCAGTTGAAGGCGATTAAAATGATTCTGAAAAACGGAAAGCTGGATGTGCTGACACCGGAAACTCAAAAGGAGGAATACCAGAAAGCCGGGAACCAATATGATGAGGAGGCGGCGGGGAGAGAAACAACGGAGACAGAAACGGTGGGAACAGAAGCAGAAGGGCCGGAGGGAGGGCTTGCCATTGATATTGTGGACAGCAGGGCCGGCCAGGTGGCAGCGGAGAGCAGGGAGGATAAGTCCAGACGCCTGCAATGGCTTCTGCAGCAGCTGATTCGGGAGACTCTCCAGGAAAATAACAGCCAGCTCTGCAGGGAAATCAAGGAAAGCGTAGTGAAGGAGCTGGATTATCAGTTTCGGATGCAGGAGGAACGGGAGGAAGCCCGGGATAAAATGCTTGCGGCCCGGGACGAGCAATATTATAAAAAAATGGACGAGCTTCTTCGGAAGAAGAGCAGAAACAAGTTCTCGCTGAAGAAAAAGAGAAAAGGCACTTCTTGAAGAAGCGCCTTTTCAGTGTATTATTTGTAAAAAGCCATCTGCCTTATTCTTCGGAAATGGCTCCGGTAGGGCACTGACCTGCACAGCTGCCGCAGCTGATGCACTTGTCAGCATCGATTTCAAACTTGCCGTCCCCCATGCTGATAGCTCCTACAGGGCATGTTCCCTCGCACGCGCCGCAGCTTACGCAAGCATCACCAATTACAAATGCCATGATCTTATCCTCCTTACTGTTTGATACAAATTTATCAATACCTTATTCATTGTAATATAAAAGACAGGGGAATACAAGAGCAAAATCATAAAATTTCGCGTCTCTTTTTTATCCCCTCCAGAATCACCTTTTTCTTTTCCAGGAGCTTATCCTTGTCCATGGGAGGAACCCCTTTCAGCTTATATTCCATACCCAGATTCTGGTATTTTTTTTCTCCCATGGTATGGTATGGAAGCACATCCAGAGCCTTCAGATTGCTGAACTGCCCAATAAAATATCCCAGGTCAAAAAGATATTTGTCGTCATCTGTGATTCCGGGAACCACCACATGCCGGATCCACATATCAACATGCTTGTCATTTAAGTATTCTGCGAATTTCAGAATGTTTGTGTTGGGCTGCTGGGTCAGATCTTTGTGCTTTTCGGGATCGATATGCTTGATGTCCAGCATTACCAGGTCCGTGAGCTCCATAAGCCGGGCCAGCTTTTCCTGCTGAACCGCACTGTCAGGATTGTAGGCAATGCCTGAGGAATCGATACAGGTGTGAATATTCTTTTCCTTTGCCAGAGTAAACAGGTCGATCATAAAGTCGATCTGCATCAGGGGCTCTCCTCCGGTGACGGTGATTCCGCCTCCGTTGGCATAGAACGCACTGTTTCTTTCATACTGCTCGATAATATAGGAGGGCTCCATCAGAGTGCCTCCGTTCATGTCCCAGGTATCGGGGTTATGGCAGTAGGCGCAGCGCATGGGGCAGCCCTGAACAAACACCACAAAACGGGTACCGGGACCGTCTACGGTGCCGAAGCTCTCCAGAGAGTGGATTCTTCCTTGCATTTCAATATCTCCTTTCGGGCGGAAGTGTAGATTCCCGCGGGGACTTTGATTAGTCAAAGAACCCGCTCAAATGAGCGGGTCCCTTCATTTCTTTCACACACAGGATCAGATTGCCTCATGGAAGGTACGAGAGATAACGTCAGCCTGCTGCTCCGGTGTCAGCTTGATAAAGTTCACAGCGTATCCGGATACGCGGATGGTCAGCTGAGGATAGTTCTCGGGATGCTTCTGAGCATCCAGTAAGGTGTCTCTGTTCAGAACATTTACATTCAGATGATGGCCGCCTTTGGTTGCATAGCCATCCAGTAAGTTTACCAGGTTGTCAACCTGTGCAGAATTTGTTGCCATGATGATTTTCCTCCTTGTTTAAATAGAAGATATAGCACCGGGGAGCGGCAGAGGCCGCTCACCGGAAAGGTTACTGTTCAGAGAGCCGGATTATTTGAAATCGTCCAGTCCCTGTTCTAAGGTGGGTACACTGCAGGCCAGCGGAGTTCTGGAACAATCCGTACAGCCCATTGTCTGGACGTTCTTTGACTGACCGGCTTCCTGGTCGCAGTCCACATTTACATGCCCTACGCCTTCGGTCATGCCGGAATCCAGCATTTTCACAAGATCATCGATCATTTTTTCTTCGTCCATTACAGTTCTCCTGTTATTTGTTCAGATCCAGTTCGATGTCTCCGGCAAATACCTGATCCTCTTTTCCGAGAGCTCCGGGGATGATGGTGAAGGTATTGGAAATACCATCCTGCGCATCATTGAACGGAAGCTTGGATACGGAAGACAGGGATGCTACTGCACCGTGGGTGTCACGGCCGTGCATGGGGTTGGCGCCGGGAGCAAAAGGCTGGCCCTTTTTACGTCCATCGGGAGTATTACCGGTAGCCTTACCATAGGTAACGTTGGAGGTAATGGTCAGGATGGAGGTGGTAGGAACGCCGTTCCTGTAGGTGTGGTGTCTTCTGATAGCGGTCATGAACTTATGCACGATCTCCTGTGCAATCTCGTCCACGCGGTCATCATCGTTTCCGTATTTCGGGAAGTCGCCGGTGGTCTTGAAATCAACGATAATACCGTCCTCATCGCGGACTACTTCTACCTTGGCATACTTGATGGCAGACAGAGAGTCGGCTACGATGGAAAGGCCGGCCACACCGGTTGCAAAGTATCTCTTTACATCTCTGTCATGAAGAGCCATCTCCGCTCTCTCATAACAGTATTTGTCATGCATATAGTGGATGATATTCAGGGTGTTGACATAAACGTCAGCCTGCCACTCCAGCATGTCAATGAATTTGCTCATAACATCATCATAATCCAGCACATCGCCTTCCACGGGACGGTATTTGGGGCCGACCTGTTTCTTGGTGACTTCATCCACGCCGCCGTTCAGAGCATACAGCAGACACTTTGCCACATTGGCGCGGGCGCCGAAGAACTGCATTTCCTTACCGATAACCATGGAGGATACGCAGCAGGCAATGCCGTAATCGTCGCCATGGGTGGCTCTCATCAGATCATCGTTCTCATACTGAATGGAAGAAGTCTGGATGGACATCTTCGCGCAGTATTTCTTCCAGCTGGCCGGAAGCCTGGTGGACCACAGAACGGTCAGGTTCGGCTCGGGAGAAGGCCCAAGGTTGGTCAGGGTGTTCAGGTAACGGAAGCTCATTCTGGTAACCATATGTCTGCCGTCTACGCCCACGCCTGCCAGCGACTCGGTTACCCATACGGGATCGCCGGCAAAGATCTGGTTGTACTCGGGGGTACGGGCAAACTTGATCAGACGCAGCTTCATGATGAAGTGGTCAACAAACTCCTGAATCTGCTCCTCGGTGAAGGTACCGTTCTTTAAATCTCTCTCAGCATAGATATCAAGGAAGGTGGAGGTACGTCCCAGGGACATAGCAGCACCGTTCTGCTCCTTTACGGCGCACAGATATCCGAAATACACAGCCTGAATGGCTTCCTGTACGTTGGAGGCGGGCTTGGAGATATCGCATCCGTAGGAAGCAGCCATTTCCTTCATCATCTTCAGGGCTATGATCTGCTCGGAAATTTCCTCGCGCAGGCGGATCACGTCGTCGGTCATTACACGGCCGGTAGAATCCTTCTGATCCTGCTTGTCCTCGATCAGCCTGTCGATACCGTACAGGGCAACACGTCTGTAATCGCCGATGATACGTCCGCGGCCATAGGCATCGGGAAGTCCGGTGATGATATGGGAAGAACGGCAGGCTCTCATCTCCTGATTGTAAGCATCAAAGCAGCCTGCGTTGTGTGTTTTTCTGTGCGTGGAGAAAAACTCGGAAATCTCAGGGTCCACTTCATATCCGTTGTCGGAGCAGGCCTTTTCTGCCATACGGATACCACCGTAGGGCTGTAAGGAACGCTTGAAGGGCTTGTCGGTCTGGAAGCCTACGATCGTCTCCTTGCTCTTGTCAAGGTATCCGGGGCCATGAGAGGTGATGGTAGAAACGACCTTGGTGTCCATATCAAGCACACCGCCTGCTTCTCTCTCCTTCTTCTGCAGGTCAAGCACCTGCGCCCACAGATCCTTTGTGTTCTGGGTAGGGCCGGCCAGGAAGCTCTCATCTCCGTCGTAGGGATGATAGTTTCTCTGGATGAAGTCACGGACATTGACTTCTTTGTCCCATTTGCCTGTTACAAAATCTGTCCATTCTGGTCTCATTTTGAAAAAGCCTCCTATCAGAATTTGAATTAGTATAAGGGTAAAATCCAGGACCGCTAATCCTTAAACCTATTATATGAAAAACGTTGTGCACAGTCAAGGAGTGAAAGTGTACTTTTTCCGATACAAAGGCTGATATTTCCAGTATTTTTTTATAAATTCATAAGATGTTGGAGGCAAGAACAGTTTCCTATGTTTATTGTATTTGTTGTTACTTTTTATATTCGGAATAACTTGTCAGATTCGGGGGAATGTATTATACTGGAAAGCGCAATGACGCCGGGAGGCGGAAAACTAAAGCGATGAAGGATTCCGGGCAGAGAATGACATGTGCAGACCTGCGGGATCCGGGAAGGAGAATACAATGAGCGGGATCACAAAGGAAATGACAATAGGAGAAATTCTTCGCACAAATCCGGATGTGGCGCCGGTGCTGATGGAGGCAGGCATGCATTGCCTGGGATGTCCTTCCGCACAGGGCGAATCTCTGGAGGAGGCGGCCATGGTCCATGGTATTGATGTGGACGAGCTGATGAAGGCGATCCAGGAGCTGTGAGGGGCCTGCGTTTAATCGGCTTTGGTTTATAGTGCTTTTTGAACGGCGCGGCTTCGGCTGCGCCGTATGTTAATGGAACAGTCCTCCCTGCATCAGGATCCGGAAGTAATCAATTCCGCAGACTAAATGCAGGCTGTAAATTCCCCACTGAACTGTCAGCTGCCAGGCGGGCTGTCTGCGCTTCAGGGTATTTTGCACCAGAACGATTAAGCTTGCAGTATAGGAAAAAAACAGACCATACATATATCCCCAGGAAAAGTTCACATGGGGCAGTCGATATCCCTTTTCATACAGGAACAACAATGTGAGCAGGCCGGCCAGATAGAACTGCCAGGAAAATTTCAACAGGCCGGGCACCTGCCTGTGAGCCAGGGCAAACAGAAGCACTGCCAGCGGGAAAGCCATTGCCAGCAGGATGGACAGGGGAATGTGATCAGAGACTGTGGACCAGGCAGTGAGAAAACCGAAGCCTATGCCGCTTCCGGTTTTGCTGTCAGGCCGAAAGACATTTCCAAACTGGTACAGCAGTACCAGAAAGGTGGGAATGAACCATACCCCCATTTGGAAGAAAGCCTTAATCTGCCGAAAACGGCAGGACAAAAGCCGCCACAGCATAATGATTCCGGCGGTGCCTGCCAGCACCAGGGTAAAGCTGGGCTTTGTCAGGGTGGAAAGGAGCAGGCAGAGGGAAAAACATAGGTATTTGGGGTGGAACCAGCGGTCTTCCTTTTCATAAAAGGTCAAAATATCTGCAAACAGAAAGAAGGCCGGAATGGAAAAGGGGCGCGCGGCCAAATAGGTGGCATTGTGGTATGGATTGGGTGTGAAGGTTCCCAGATAGCGATGCAGAAAATCTTCCCCTGGGGGATGATATTGGCCCAGCCAGGTAAGAGGGTACAGCATAGATGCCAACAACAATGAGAAGACTAATAGAGAGGACAGCATCCCTCTCTTTGCATTTCCGGCAGTCCGTACCTGAAGACTGCGGTCAAAATAATATTTCAGGACAAAGGGTGTCAGGCCGTTCCACAGAGTCACGGCCAGAGCCATGGCATGGGCCGGCGAGGTAAAGAACAGGAAAAGCTTTCCCGTCAGAAACAGAATGGGATATGGATAATCATAACCGGTGTTCTGGCCCTGCATATGGGCGATATATGGAAGAATATCAGAAGGATAGTCCCCGCCGTAGCTGACGGACTGGCGATGAAATAAGAACAGAGCAGCAGCCAGATACGCCGACAGCAGGAGAAAAAAGACAAAAAGGTTCTGAATATGGATTCTTTTTCTGGCAGTCATGGACAGTGCCTCCCTGATGTTTTACTAAATATTTATAAATTATAGCAGAGGCGGCGCAGGATGCCAAGTAAAAACCGCAGCTATTGGTGAAGGAAGAAACAGGAAAGCTTAGGAGACTGCAGACGGGAGCTGAAGTATGAGGGCGAAGATGGCAAGGAGCAGAGAGCTGATCAGAAAAATAGATAAAGGCATTATGAGGCTGGATCAGCTTCCGCTATGGTGGGTGGGGGCGATTCTGGCGGTGGCAGTATTCATTCCGTTTTTCATTTTGGGGGAAGGCAGCGTGTTTCCCATACATGATCAGCTGGATGAGACTATTATGGCATATGTATTAAATGCCAGACATTTATGGGAAAAAACGGCCTTTTTTCCGGAACTTTTGGGAGGTATTCCGGTCAGCGGCATGCAGCCCTCGGCAGTACTTTTCATTCCGCTCTATGCCGTTCTGCCTGCGCTGACGGCCTTTTTGACTCAATATTTGCTTGCATTTCTGGCGGGCTTTTTTGGCATGTATCTTTGTGTAAAGGAGCTCACAGGCAGCAGTATTCTGGCGGTGATGACAGGCGGGCTTTTTTGTATGCTGCCATTTCAGCCCATATATGGCCTTTCCGTGGCAGGAGTGCCTTTGCTGCTTTGGTGTTTTTTATGCCTGTATCAGGAGAAGCATATTGTATTGAGCTTCCTCCTGATTTTATTTTTTGGTCTTAGTACACATCTTGTGCTGATCGGATATGTGGTTTTAGGCTTTTGGGCGCTGGCCGTTTTCATCATGCTCCTGCGAAGGAAAAGGAACAAATGGATTCTCTTCGGATTCTGCTGGCTGACAGGGATTTATCTTGTGGTAAACCGCAGTCTTTTTTTGGAGCTGGTGCTGGGAAGCGCCGGTTATGTAAGTCATCGGGAGGAGCTGGTCAATGAGGCAGCGCCTTTTTGGAGCACGGTCCGGGAGGTTTTTATAAACAGCGCACAGCATGCAGATTCCCTTCACAGATATTTGATTCTTCCTATTCTGCTGATGGCGGCAGCGGGGGCAGCTGTCTATAAGAAAGCCGATAATGAATGGAAAAAACGCTATTTGTGGATTCTGGCCGGGCTGGCACTGTTGATAGGCATTGCATTTTTTTATGGGTTCTGCAGGTGGCAGCCGGTGGTGGATTTTAAGAACGGCTGTCAGGGATTTTTGCGGTACTTTCAGGCGGAACGGGTATACTGGCTGTATCCGTCCCTGTGGTATCTGGAATTTGCACTGTGTCTGTCTTTGTGGTGGGGGCGGGGGACCTGGCAGGGATTTAAGCTTTTGGTATTTTTTCTGCTTGCACTTCCCACGCTGGGAGAGGTCAAAGAGAATTCCTATTTTTATCTGAATGTAAATCAGATCAATAATGGCTCCGGCATCACAGGCTACATTTCCTGGGAAAGCTATTATGCTGAGGATCTGATGCAGCTGCTGGAGGATGAGATCGGAAGGGATATGAAGGACTATCGGGTGGTTCATCTGGGGATGAGCCCGGCGCCGGCTCTGATGCATGGTTTTTACACAGCGGACGGATACTCCAACAATTATCCTTTGACATATAAGCGGCGCTTTCGGAGAGTTATCGAAAAAGAGCTGGAGAAAAACCCCGAGACGGCGGCATATTTTGACACCTGGGGAAGCCGGTGTTATCTGTTTAATTCCTGTACGGGAACTGCCTGGATGCTGGGAAAGGACATGGGGATTGTTTACCAGGGGCTGGAGATCGACACGGAGGCACTGCGGAAATTGGAATGTGAGTATGTTTTTTCCGCCGGGGCCGTAGAAAACGCGGAGGAGCTTGGATGGAAGCTGAGGGGGTATTTTGAAACCGAAAAAAGCTATTGGGGTGTATGGATGTATGAACTGTAACAGGGCCTGTGGGAAGAAAGCGGCTTGCTTTACACATATTTGAAAGTGTGATAAGATAATGGCCATGACGGAGTTTGGAAAGTATAAGACAGGGAATTTTAATGAGCAGGATGAAAAAACAGCCCAAAGGGCAGAGGGTATATGTCTGCCATACGTATTATCATGTATATGTGACTTTTTTAAAGGAACTTAATCTGCCGGAAAACCAGCGGGGAAAAGCCGACCTGGTATTGTCCAAAATGTCTACAAATTTTGAGAAGCTGAAGGAGCGGGTGGAAAGCACAGGACTGTTTGACCGGGTTTATGAATTTGACGAAAAAAGGGAAGACTTTTTCCCTGAGCTGGCAAGATACCGTCGGGACGGCGGTAATTTCCTGAGCAACCTGTTTAGACGCATAAGATTTACCAGAAGATATGCCCAGCTGGAAGCTCCTTATATACCAGTGGATTTTCGCGAGTATGAGGATATCTATATATATTGTGATTCGGACCCTGTGGGCTATTATCTGAATCAGAACCGAATCTATTATCATGCGCTGGAGGATGGATTAAACTGCCTGAAAAATTTTGATGCTGCCCGTTATGACAATCGGGGACATTTTGGATTGAAGGCATTTTTGTCTCGAAGCTTAAATCTGATTTTTGTTCAGAACGGATACGGAAAATATTGTATTGATATGGAAGTCAATGATATTTCGGCGATTCGATATTCCTGCCCAAGGTATGTGGAGAAGCCGAGGCAGGAGCTGGTGGATCATCTGACAGACAAAGATAAGGACGCGATTCTGAAAGCATTTATTCGGGATAAAGAGGTCCTGGAGCGGCAGATTGCAGAGAGCAGCCAGGTGGGGGATAAGATACTGATTCTAACAGATCCTCTTTGTACCTTGGATGTAAGGGAGAGGATATTTCGAGACATTATTGCAAGATATGAATCAGAGGGAACGATCTTTTTAAAACCTCATCCCAGAGACGAACTGGATTATCGCAGTTTATTTTCTGAGTATCCTCAGTTTGATGCCACAGTCCCTATGGAAATATTGAATTTTTTTCCGGGGCTGCGGTTCAAAAAGGTAGTGGCGGTGTTTACGGAGATGAAGGGTATTCACTTTGCAGATGAGCTGATACGGCTGGGGGCAGATTTTATGGATGCCTATGAAAAACCCGAGATCCATCGGCAGAATGAGCAGATTTGAACACAGCAAAACATCTGCAAGGGAGATAATGTGGATAAAGAAAAAAGAAACAGAATAACCGGGGTTGTTGTGCTGGGAATTCTGCCGTTGTTTTTAGCTATTATATATTGTGCGGTGTACGGAAAGGCTCCGTGGGACATCTATCTTCCCAATTCGTATTGGAATGATGAGCTTTTTTACTACAAACAGGTGGAGGGAATTTTAAAAGGCGGTGCACCGGGAGGGTATTTCGGCTATAATGGGAGCCAGGCCTTCGTGCTGTCCTTTGCGGTGTGGAGTCCTCTGTTGCTGATTCCCTGGGTAATCTGGGGAGGTATTTTTGGATGGAATTTCTTTTCGCCGATTTTGTGCAACCTGCTATGCCTCATGGCCGGGCTGGCGGCGTTTGGATGGCTGGCAAGGCCCGCGAAGCGTCAGACGGTGACAATTGCGGTGCTATTGGCATTGTTTACGCCGCTGACCAGGTTTATTATTTCATGTATGCCGGAAACGTTCTGCTGTAGTTTGGTTTTGTGGTATATGGGATGCCTGTTTGCCTGCGAAAGAGCGCGTTGGAGAGGCGGGTTATGGCAAATGTATTTGATTGCCGGTTTCCTGACGCTGATGAGACCCTATTTTTTGTTGCTTTTTATATACCCTGTTATAAGCTTTGGAAGAGAAAAAAGGACAAGAGGGATATGGGCGGCAGGCGGGGGATGCCTGTTTGCCCTGGGATATATGATACTGCAAATCCTGTTAAGCGCAGATTATCTGTTTGATGCTTTAGAGCTGCCTTTTCTGCAGACCATTGGGGAGCAGGGACTTGGGGCAGGAATTCAGGAGTTTGGGAGGCAGTTTCTGGAGAGTGCGCGGACTCTGAAAGATTTTCTGCGGGCGGCCCTGCAGTATGGTAATTTTCCCGGAAGCATGTATGCGGTGTTCGGGGTAACGGGAGTGACCTTTTTGGCTGTGGCGGCGGTGGAGTGGAAAAGGCGGAAAGAAAATCCATATTTCAAACTGGCTGTATCCATGGCGGGGATGTATACGGCTATGATGGCCGCAATTTTTTTCATTTATTCCCTGAATGAGGGAGGCCGTCATCTGATGACCTTTCTTCTGGCAGGCTTTTTGGTGCTTGGAATGTATTCGTCCAGGGTGGCAGGCGGTCTTGTTCAGGTATTGACCGCGGCTGTAATCGGGTTTTTCTTCCTGGTGCAGCCGGGGATTCCCTACGACAGGCTTCCGCCTTTCCAGGAGGAGGTACTGGCAGGAGAAATCCGTGCCATGAGCCAAGCGCTCCAGGAAAAGATGGAGTATACTTCCCGCATAGGATGGGAAAATACGGTAGTCTGGCTTGCCTATGACATTGTGGATGGGGAGACTGTTATTGAACAGTGGCAGCAGCTGTATGCGTTGCCGGGGGGCTGCGGCATAAATTATTGTTCCGCGCAGTATGTTTTGGACAATCTGTATGAACTGCAGGCGCGGTATATCGCAGCAATTCCCGGAGGGCAGGTGGAGGAACTGCTTTTGAGAGAAGGAGCTGTCCTGCTTGAAAAGAATGAAAAGATAGCAGTGTATTGCAGAACTGTTGTAAATGAATAGCCCTGCCGCAGGCGGAAAGGTGCAGTTATGATACAGATACTGAAAAAATTAAGGGTTTTATTGGATAAAAAACAGAAAAGAATTATGGCAGGTCTGATCGTAATGATGGTTATCAGTGCCTTTCTGCAGACTGCCGGAGTGGGGATGCTGGTACAGGTGGTTACTGTGGCGGTGGATCCCAGGGCCCTGGAGAACGGCCTGGTGAGGTGGCTCTATGGGTTTCTTGGGAGCACCAGTTATGAAAGTTTTTCCGTAACGGTAATGGCCCTGCTGATTGCCACATTTGTGGTGAAAAACGCTTTTTTGTTTGTACAGCAGAAGCTGACATTTTCTTTTGTATACACCAATCAGTTCCGGACTTCGGAGCGTATGATGCGCAATTATCTGCGGCGGAATTATGAATTCTATTTGAATGCGGATACCGCGGTGGTTCAGCGGAGTATCACTTCGGATGTGAATAATATGTATGCGCTGATCCTGTATCTGCTTCAGCTGATCTCGGACTGTGTGGTCACTTTATTTGTGGTAAGCTATTGCTTTATTACCAACGGCACCATGACGGTGGTGCTGGGGGTAGTGCTGGTAATACTGATGGTGTTGGTAAAGGGAGTTCTGCAGCCTGTGATGCGCAGGGCCGGCAAGGATAATCAGGATTTTTACAGCGGTCTGTTTAAATGGATATCGCAGACGGTTCAGGGCATCAAGGAAGTAAAGATCGGCGGCAAGGAACAGCATTTTGTTGATGAGTACAATAAATGCGGAAGAGGTTATGTCAGCGCGGTGCAGCGGTACAGTCTCTACGGAAGTATTCCCAAGCTGCTTTTGGAAACGGCCTGTGTGAGCACCATGGTGGGTTATATGATTTTTCAGGTGGTTAGAGGCACCTCTTCGGAGGAAATGCTTCAGGTATTGTCAACCCTTGCTGCTGCGGCTTTTGTGCTGCTTCCCTGCGTGAACCGGATCAGCAATCAGATCAATTCCATTGCCTATTGTGAGCCGGCCTTTATGGGGGTTACGAATAATCTGCAGGATGAAATCCGGGAGGATAAGGTGGATTTGGCTTTTGCATCTGAGGAGGAAGAAAAGCTTCCTCTTTCCCGGGAGGTAGAGCTGCGGAATATTACCTATGCATATCCCAATTCAGAAAAGCTGATCCTGGATCATGCGGATATGGTGATCCCTGTGGGGGCTTCCGTTGGCATCGTGGGCACATCCGGAGCGGGAAAGAGCACTGCAGTGGATATTCTGCTGGGGCTTTTGGAGCCAAGGGAAGGAGATGTCTATGCGGACGGGCAAAAGGTGAAGGAGCATTATAGGAGATGGCTTCGCAATATTGGTTATATTCCGCAGATGATCTTTATGTTGGACGATACTATACGGCGTAATGTGGCGTTTGGAGTAGCTGATGAGCGTATCGATGAAGAACGGGTTTGGGAGGTGCTGAAGGAGGCTCAGCTGGATGAATTCATTAAAACGCTTCCGGAGGGACTGGATACCGGCATCGGTGAGCGGGGAATCCGGCTTTCCGGCGGCCAGAGACAGCGGATCGGCATAGCCAGGGCTCTGTATCATGATCCGGAGCTGTTAGTGCTGGACGAGGCTACCTCTGCCCTGGATAATGATACGGAAAAGATTATCATGGAGTCTATCAACAGACTGCACGGAAAGAAGACATTGGTGATTATTGCCCACCGGCTTCAGACCATTGAAAAGTGTGATTTGGTATACCGGGTGGAAGACGGAAAGATATTGAAGGAAGAAAGAAGATCATAAAGGAAAAAAGAAGACCAAAAAGAAAAAGAGAAGACCATGAAGAAAGAAAAAAGACCATGAAGGAAAAGGGAGGCGCAGCGTGAAAAAGGACAGAAAGCTGGCAATCATTACGGCCAGGGGCGGAAGCAAGCGGATACCCAGGAAAAACATTAAGGAATTTTGCGGGAAACCGATTATAGCATACTCCATTCAGGCGGCGCTGAGGGCAGGAGTGTTTGATACGGTGATGGTATCTACGGATGATGAAGAGATTGCGGGAATTGCCGGACAATATGGCGCTGAGGTTCCTTTTTTCCGCGATGCAAAAACCTCCGACGACCATTCAACCACCAGCGACGTACTGAGGGAGGTACTGGCCGCATACGAGGAACGGGGAGAAAACTACGATATAGTATGCTGCCTTTATCCCACGGCGCCCTTTGTGACGGCGGAAAAGCTGGGAAATGCCGTTGAGTGTCTGGCTGACTCTGACGCGGATGTTTTGATACCAGTTGTGGCATTTTCGTATCCGATTCAGCGGTCTATGGTTATAGAAGAAGGCAGATTGGTGTTCAGGCATCCTGAGTATTTGGACAGCCGTTCTCAGGACCTGGAAACGCATTACCATGATGCAGGGCAGTTTTATGTATTTCGTACAGAATCCTTTCTGCGCAGCGGGCGGGTGATAGCGGGGAATATTCTGCCGCTGACGGTTTCTGAACTGGAGGTTCAGGATATTGACAATATGACGGATTGGAAGCTAGCGGAGATGAAATACAGGTTGATTGCAGAGCGGGGAGGCGGTATATAAATGGATAATTTTCTCTCAAGAGAAGAACTGGAGAGCCTGGGCTTAAAGGCTTTTGGTGAGGATGTGAGAATCGGCAGACATGCGGTTTTATACTCTCCTGAAAATTTAAGCCTGGGAGATCATGTGCGGATAGATGATTTTACGGTTATCAGCGGCTGTGTAACCTTGAAGAGCTATGTTCATATTTCACAGTTTTGCGGACTGTATGGAGGGGATGAGGGGATTGTGATGGAGGATTTTTCCACGCTGGCATCCAAAAACACGATCTATGCTGTTTCCGACGATTATACGGGAGCATCCATGACCAATCCTTTTGTGCCGGCAGAATATAAACCCGGCTTCATCAGCCGGAGGGTGGTCATAGGAAGGCATGTAATACTGGGCTGCGGCTGTGTGGTTCTGCCGGGGGTCACACTGGGTGAGGGCACTGCCGTGGGGAGTATGTCCCTGTGTAATCGAAGCACAGAGGAATGGTCCATGTATGTAGGCATACCTGCCAGGAAAAAAAGCGACAGAAAAAAGGACATTTTACAGCTGGAGAAGAAGTTCTGGGAAGAGATGCAGCATGGATAAATATGCAGGCGGCGCCGTAACGGCTGTGATGAGAATATGAGGACAGGCTATGAATAAAAATATCAAGATCGGAAATCGTGTGGTGGGAGAGGATGCCCCGGCGTTTATTATCGCGGAAATGTCCGCAAACCATAATATGGATTTTGACAGGGCCGTGGCAATTTTGAGGGCGGCCAGGGACGCGGGGGCGGATGCGGTAAAGATTCAGACCTACACGGCGGATACCATTACGCTGGACTGCGATGATCCCTGTTTCCAGCTCACTCAGGGCACGATTTGGGACGGCATAACCCTCCACAAGCTGTATGAGACGGCCTATACGCCCTGGGAATGGCAGCCGGAACTGAAGAAAACAGCGGAGGAAATGGGGCTGGAATTTTTTTCTTCGCCCTTTGATTTGACAGCGGTGGATTTCCTGGAAAAAATGGAGGTTTCCGCCTATAAGGTGGCATCCTTTGAAATCAACGATATTCCCCTGATCCGCAGGATTGCCCGAACAGGAAAGCCTATTCTTATTTCCACGGGCATTGCCTATATGGCGGATATTGAACTTGCCCTGCGCACCTGCCGTGAGGAGGGAAATGAGAAGGTGATTCTGCTGAAATGCACCTCCGCCTATCCTGCTCCCTACGAGGAAATCAATCTGAGAACCATTCCTTCCATGAGGGAGACCTTTGACTGCATCACAGGGCTTTCCGACCATACCTTGGGAAGCGCCGTGGCGGTGGGCGCGGCGGCCCTGGGAGCCAGGGTGGTGGAAAAGCATCTGACGCTGAGGCGATCCGACGGCGGGGCGGACAGCGCTTTTTCCATGGAGCCGGAGGAATTCCGGGATATGGTAGACCAGATCCGTAAGGTGGAAGCCGCCCTGGGCCGGGTGACCTATGGCCTGACTCCGAAAACAGCCAGAGAGCGGGAACATTCCCGATCACTTTTTGTGGCCAGGGATATGAGAAAGGGAGAAGTGTTTACACCGGAAAATCTGCGCTCAGTGAGACCGGGCTGCGGTCTGCACACCAGGCATTATGAGGAGCTGTTGGGAAAGAAAATAGCCCGGGACGCCAAAATGGGAACGCCCATGAGCTGGGAGCTGGTGGACTTTGATCATTGAGCGCCTGACAGAGGCGAAGGGCGTGCGGGGTATAAATATGATTTTTATTCGTGCGGACGGAGGACCTGAAATCGGCATAGGGCATTTGATGCGGTGTATGACGCTGGCCCAGGAGCTGGCGCTGTGCCAGGGAGACAGAGAGAATATCTGCTTTGTCTGTGCCGATCAAGCCAGTGCGGCTTTTGTAAAAGGACAGGGATTTCCTGCCCGGATTCTGGAAACGGAATATCGCGACATGGAATCAGAGCTTCCCCTGTGGAGCAGGATGCCGGCGGAGGCAGAAAAGGGAGCTGGTCCTTTTATTATTTTAGTGGACAGCTATTTTGTGACAAAAAAGTATCTTGCCTTCTTGAGAAGCCGGACCTATACGATTTTGATGGATGATTTGGGAACGGTGTCCTATCCGGTGGACTGCCTGATTAATTACAATATAACGGCTGATCACGAAGTCTATGAGAGGCTGTACGAGGGGCAGAAAACGGATTTGATAATTGGCAGCAGGTATGCGCCGGTGAGGCGGCAGTTTGTGAATGTGGATTATCAGATGCGGAAACAGGTGAAAAGTGTACTGATTACCACCGGCGGAGGGGATATTGAAAATATTGCGGGACAGATCTGGAGGACGATAAATAAAGAAGGATTTGAATTTCATTTGGTGACAGGGCGTTTTAACCCTCATTTTCAGGAGCTGAAGAGGCTTGAGGAGGGGTGCTGTAATCTGCACATTTACCATAATGTGGCGGATATGGCAGGCTTGATGAAAATGTGCGACATGGCCATCACAGCGGGAGGCTCAACGGTATATGAGCTGGCGGCGGTGGGAGTGCCTTTTATTTGCTTCTCTTATGCGGAAAATCAGGAGGAACAGGCTGAGCGCCTGGGGAAATATGGGATCGCGCCTTATGCCGGTGCGTACCATCGCAGGCCAAAGGAGACGCTGGCCCGCATGAGGGAACTGTTTGAACAGATATCCTCCCATCCAAAGGAACGGCGGGAGATTCATGAAAATGTAAAGAAGATAACTGACGGGAGGGGGGCAGCCCGGCTGGCAGAGGAGCTGATTCGGCTGGCCGGCGAAGGAAGCAAATACAGAGGACATTCAGGACGCATTCTGTGATATGGAGGTAAAATGGCTGAGGAGAATCGGACATGGGAACAACAGAATAAGAGCCTGGGGACAAAAAAGGCGGCGGTGTATGCGCTGGCCTCCGCGGCAGGCTTTTTGCTTCTCTTTTTTGGGGGAGTGTTCTTTGCCGCAGGGAGACGGGAACAGGCGGTACGGACATTTCAGATCGTAGCCTTTGGAGACAGTGTGTTGGGAGAGACCAGGGATGAAACCTCAGTTACAGCTCTGTTGAGCGGGCTCCTGAATCGGACGGTGTTCAACGCCGCGCTGGGAGGAACCTGCCTGAGCAGGGCAGACCAGGAATGCCGGCCAGGGCTGGGCCAGGATATGCTCTCTATGACGGCTTTGGCCAAGGCTCTGGCGGCTCATGATTTCGGGCCTCAGCAGACTGTCCGAATTCGGGAAAGCAGCACGGATTATTTTGACGAGACCATTGATACTCTGGCACAGATAGATTTCTCTGCCGGGGAAATTCTGCTGATCCAGTATGGGCTGAACGACTATAACAGGGGGGTTGCCATTTATGACGAGGAGGATCCCTGGAATGAATATACCTTTGCCGGAGCGCTGCGAAGCACTCTGAAGCTTTTGCAGGAGACCTTTCCGGATCAGCGGATCATCCTGGCGACGCCCTGCTACAGCTGGTATATTGCCGGGGGAAAGGCCTGTGGGGAGTATGACCTGGGCGGCGGCACTCTGGACGAATATGTGGAGGCGGAGTTGGAAATAGCGGCACAGATGGGGGTGGAGATTATCGATCTGTATCATGATCTCTGGCCTCATGAAAAATGGGAGGATTGGGAGCTGTATACCAAGGATGGCTTTCATCCCAATGAAGCGGGCAGGGAGCTGATTGCCCGCAGGATCGCGGAGTACCTGGAAAGCGAGCCGGCTGAACCGGAATCATGAGGCCGGGCGGAAGGAGAAGATTATGATATCACCTGCAGAGTGCTTAAAACGTATAGGGGGAAGGCTTAAAAAGGAATGGAAGCTGGCGTGGCTTTCTGCTGTCTGTGTGGGGCTTTTGATTCACATGCCTATATTGCTGTCGGATATTCCCAACCATGACGGGCTGGACAGCCTGTATTTTGACCAGAATATGGTTACCTCAGGCCGATGGTTTCTCACGGTGGCCTGCGGCTTTTCTTCCTATTACACACTGCCCTGGCTGATCGGACTGCTGGGACTGGCATTTTTGGGCTGTGCCGCGGCGGCGCTGACGGAGCTGCTGGAGGTGAAAAAGGGGTGGGCTGTTGTGGCAATAAGCGGACTGCTGGCGGCTTTTCCGGCTCTGGCATCCACCTTTGCCTATGTGTTTACGTTGGACGGTTATATGCTGGCCCTTTTACTGGCGGTACTGGCGGTGCTTTTTACAAAAAAACACCGGCTGGGCTTTCTGGGAGGAGCGGTTTGCCTGGCTTTCAGTCTGGGAACCTATCAAGGATATCTTTCCTTTGCCATGATTTTGTCTCTGGCGGCAGTGCTTCAGCATTTTGCGGACTCCGGAAGCTTCAGGGAAAAGCTGAAAAAGGCCTTCTCCTATCTGTACATGGGAATTCTGGGAGGGGTATTGTATTACGGGCTGTTGCAGCTTTTGCTGAAAATTCAGGGAAAGGAGCTGGCTGGCTATCAGGGAATCGATGGGATGGCCTCAGGCGGTGCTGCAAGGACATCGGGGCTTTTGCACACGGCGGTGGGGATGTATCGGGACTTTTTTGCATTTACCCTGAAGGGAAACGTGCTTTATAATAATATAATATCATTGATGCTGTTATGTCTGCTTGTGTTATCGGCGGCTGTAACGGCAGGAATTCTGGTGTCTAAAAGAAAATGGTGGAAGAATCCCTGGTTTTTCGCTATAATAGGAATGACGGTAATTTTGCTGCCCCTTGTGACCAATGTGATTCTGCTGATTTCCCCATCCGTTACCTATCATCTGCTGATGCGGTATCAGTGGGTGCTGTATCTGATTGTGATGACGGCTTTTGTCAGCAGGAATACAGAAAAGGGAAGGATTTCCGTGCTGATGGAATGGACGGCCATGGGGGCAGCGTTGGCGTTGGTGTTTTTCTACGGAGTTACCGACAATATTGCATATTCCAATATGCAGAAGAAATATGAAAAAACGTATGCCTACTGTGTGCGTCTGCTGGATCGGATCGAGCAGACAGACGGGTACTATCAGGGGATTCCCATTGCCATGGTGGGAGTGGTGGGAGACGAGCAGTTCCCTCCTACGGATATCACTCTTTCGGTGACCTCGGGGATGATCGGCGCTTACGGGGACATACTGCTGTACACAGGAGAAAATTACAGATTGTTTATACAAAATTATCTTGGAGCCACGTTAAATATACTGCCTGCGGAGGCTATGGCGGAAGTGTACTACTCTCCTGAGTATACGGCCATGGAAAGTTTTCCGGGGGCGGATTCCATACGTATTATCGACGGGATTATGTACATTAAGACGGAAAATGTAACACGATGAGAGGAGGGCCCCATGGCACTGTTATCGATCGTTTTGCCGGCCTACAATGAGGAACAGAATATAGCCAATACAGTCTCCGTGCTGTCGGGGCTTCTGGAGGAAAACGGAATCGAATATGAGCTTATTTTTATCAGCGACGGTTCCCGGGACGGCACCTTTGCGGAGATCCGAAAGGCTGCGGCGGAAAACGACAGGATACGGGGAGCGGAGTTCAGCCGCAATTTCGGCAAGGAGGCAGGTATTTTTGCGGGATTGGAGCTTTCCGGCGGAGACGCGGTGGTGGTTATGGACTGTGATCTGCAGCATCCGCCCTCGGCTATCCCCCAGATGTGGAAGCTGTGGCAGGAGGGAGCCGAGGTGGTGGAGGGCATCAAGACCAGCAGGGGAAAGGAAAGCCTTGGGCACAGGCTTTCCGCCGGTCTCTTCTATCAAATCATGAGCCGGCTGATCCGGATGGATATGAATGCATCCTCGGATTTTAAGCTTCTGGACCGCAAGGTGGTGGACGTGCTGCTGGAGCTGCCCGAGCGGAACACTTTTTTTCGGGCGTTGAGCTTTTGGACAGGCTTTCGCACGGAAAGTGTAAAGTATGAGGTTCAGGAACGCCAATATGGAGAGAGTAAATGGTCCTTTTGGAGTCTGATGCGGTATGCCGTATCCAATGCCACCTCCTTCAGCACCCTGCCCCTGCAGCTGGTGACGGTGATGGGGCTTGTGTCTATTTTATTCAGTGTGGCGCTGGCCATTCAGACGCTGGTAAGGTATCTTGCCGGCACCTCGGTGGAGGGCTTTACCACGGTGATTCTGCTGATTCTTATCATAGGCGGTTTTCTCATGCTGAGCCTGGGGATTATCGGACATTATATCGCGCGGATTTATGAGGAGGTAAAGGGGAGACCCAAGTATATTATCAGCAGGGTCACGGACAATGTCCGCGGTCAGGCCGTAGGCGCATGGAGAGCGCAAAGGCGGGAGCATAATCCGGCAGAATAGCCGCAGAGCTTTTTGCGCCGGTTTGACGGCAGAGGAGGAGCTTTGGCAGGCTGTAAGGCAGAAACTTTGATGGGTATATCCAGGAGGTATCAGAATGAAAACAGAAATCAGGATAAAATTTAACGTACCGCCCTATGCGGAAAAAGCGGGAGACTATATTCAGGAATGTGTGGCCGGGCAGAAAATCTGCGGGGATGGTGTATATACCAAAAAGTGTAACGAATGGATCGAGGCCAGAACGGGAATAAAAAAATGTCTGCTCACCACTTCCTGCACCCATGCCACAGAGCTGGCGGCGCTTCTGGCGGACATAAAACCCGGAGATGAGGTTATCATGCCCTCTTATACCTTTGTATCCACCGCCAACGCCTTTGTGCTGCGGGGAGCCGTTCCTGTATTTGTAGATATCCGTCCGGATACCATGAATATTGACGAGAAGCTGATCGAGGCGGCTGTGACAGAAAAAACCAGGGCCATTGCTCCGGTGCATTATGCCGGCGTGGCCTGTGAGATGGATACAATTATGGATATTGCCGCCAGGCACGGTCTTAAGGTTATAGAGGATGCCGCCCAGGGAATTATGTCCTCCTATAAGGGAAAGGCGCTGGGTACGATCGGCGATTTCGGCTGCTTCAGCTTCCATGAGACGAAAAATTACAGCATGGGAGAAGGGGGAGCGCTGCTGATCAGGGACGAGAAGTATGTGGAGGAGGCGGAGATTCTTCGGGAAAAGGGAACGAATCGGAGTAAGTTTTACCGGGGGCAAATCGATAAATATACCTGGGTTAATTTTGGCTCCTCCTATCTGCCCAGTGACATGAATGCGGCCTATCTATATGCCCAGTTGGAGATTGCCGATGAGATCAATCAGGCCAGACTGGCTCTCTGGGACCGGTATTATGAGCGCCTTGAGCCCCTGGGGGAGCAGGGACGTCTGGAGCTTCCCAGAGTGCCGGAGGGCTGTATCCACAATGCCCACATGTTTTATGTGAAGGCCGGAGATATTGAGGAGAGGACCAGGCTGATTGATTGGCTGAAGGAGAACGGCATTCTTTCTGTGTTCCATTATATTCCTTTGCATACGGCTCCCGCAGGAAAGGCCTTTGGGCGCTTCCACGGCGAGGACAGATATACCACCAGAGAAAGCGAGAGGCTGCTGAGGCTTCCTATGTATTATGGGTTGACTGTGGAGCAGGTGGATGAGATCTGTGATGCCGTAAAGAAGTTTTACCGGTCATGAGGAGGGCGGCGAAGGAGATAGAGTCCATACTGAAGGGCATATTGATGATCGGCTTCAGCGTTCAGGCGGTTCTGGGGCTTTGGTGGATGTGCGCCAATTTTAATGGGATCCAGTATTTCGGGGAGCCAAAGGGAATGCTGTATCCGATTCTCTATCGGATGACGGGAGAAATTCCGCAGATTATGTATGTGCTCCAGCTTGCTTTTGGATATTTGGGAGGCTGGCGCTGTCTGGTTCGGATTCTGCCCGGGAAGCTTGCCTGGTGGGGGAGTCTGGTTTTACTGACCTTTCCCCTGGCCATGCAGTGTCATCTGGCGGTCCTGCCTTACTCTTTTGTTTCGTCTTTGTTTCTTCTGGAATTGACCTTTGCCCGGGAAGCGCTGGAGGAAGCGCCGGCAGGGAGCCTGGCCAAGGCGGGAGGCTGTTGGCTGTTTCTTACGCTCTTGCTGCCGGAATACCTGTATCTGGGAGGAGTTCCGGTTATATTTGCACTTTTGCTTCTGATTCCCCGATACTGGAAAAATCGCCGCCGCCTTCCCGGAATCCTGTTGATTCCTGCCGCCTTCCTGGGAATGATTCTGGGGATGGGAAGTCTTTCCGGTCAGGAAAACTGTCTGAATCGTCAAAGTATCTCCCAGGCCTTTTTCAGCAGGGCAGTGTGGCCTACTATCTGGAACGATCATTATGCCTGGCCGGAGGAAATCCGGGAAAAGGTGGAGGACAGGATCTGGAATGTTTCCTTTAGCGAAGACCATGTGGAGAGGATTCTGCACCCGCTTTTGGAGGAAAGCTTTGACCGGGAACAGATCATAGAGTTTTATAATCAGGCGGCCCTGTATTCCTGGAGGGTACACGGCACGCTGATTGTGCGTCAGATTATCTGGGACGGGCTGGGGTATGGGGTGACGCCTCTGATTCTTCCCCGGCAGCTGGAGGGGCGCGGCTACGATACCCATTCCGGCAGAAACTATGAAAATATGAGAAACAGACATCCCCTGCTTACCCGCTGGTATGTGGAATATGGTTGCTGGTGGTTTGGGATGATGCTGATATTGCTTCTGCCGCTGGCCGCAGTCAAAAGGCTTGGGCAGGAGCCGGCGAAAGGCTTCCCTGCCAATATCTGCGCCGCAGAGCCCTGTGAGGATGAAGCCTGTCGTCCCGGGGGCCGGCTTTGGCTGGAGACTGCCGTTCTTTATCTGGCGGCGGCAGGGTTCCTGGTGGCAGGCTATACGCTGCGGGGAGCCGGACGGATGGACTATAAATATTCCATTGCTGTAAATGAACTGTGGCTTATTCTGGCGCTGCTGTTTTTGCGAAAGGGGAAGTGCGGTGATAGAGAACAGATCTGAGAATGATAGAAAGGGCAGAGGCTGGATCTGTCTGGGGCTTCTGGGGATATTGGTGATTATGGCGCCGTATTTTCTTCTGGGCCAGGACAGTGTCGTGACCTATCATGATCAGCTGGACGGGGAATTGATTGCATATATTCTTCAGGCCAGGCATTTGTTCCGGGGTAATATTCTGCCGGAGTTTATGAACGGCGCTTCCAAGACCGCATTGACCTTGCCAGCCCCCTTTTTCGTTCTCTTTTTCCTGGGAGGAAATGCTTATTGGGCGCTGACGGCCATGGCCCTGCTGGAAAAGATGTGCGGATTCCTGGGGATGTATCTGCTGGTCAGGGAATTTGTGGAAGAAAAATGGATTGCTGCAGGAACAGGATTTCTTTACGGCTGTCTGCCTTTTCTGCCGGTCTATGGAATGTCACAGTTTGGAATTCCCATGCTGCTGTGGTGTATGCTGCAGCTGCGAAAAGGCAGCCATATGCTGGCGGCCTGGTGCTATGCCGCTTTTTATGCGCTTTCATCGTCATTGGTGCTGGCAGGGTTTGGAATTCTGGGAATGGGTCTGCTGTGGATCCTGTGGGACTGGGCAGTCAGAAAACAGGCGGCGGGAGCCAAAAGGCTTCTGACGGCATGGCTTTTGATGCTGGGAATCTATATTGCGGAAAATTGCCGGCTCCTTGGCCAGCTTTTGGGGCTGGGAGAAGAGTTTATATCGCATAAATCAGTCTATGAGCATAGCGCCGTTCCTTTTGGACAGGTATTTCTGCAGAGCTTTTTGAAGGGTGAACAGCATAGCCGGGACAGCCACACTTTATTTCTGGGAATCATATTTTTAAGCCTGGCGGCGGGGCTTGCGCTGCGGCACAGGCTTTCCAGGGATGGCAGGGGACAATCACACACAGTCTCCTTTGTGAAAAAGCTTCAGGTAATGGGGATCTGCCTTGGCTGCAACGTGTTTTTCTGTGTGACGACAGCGATTTGGAATTCCGGGGCGGGAGTGTTTCTGCGCAGCCGCCTGTCTGTCCTGGGAGCTGTCCAGATAGACCGCCTGCTTTGGATGGCGCCCTGTATGTGGTATCTGGCGGCGGCCTGCGGGATGGGGCTGGCCTGGAATGTGTGGCTGCAGGCAGGGCGCCGGGAAGAGAATGGGAGAACCGGTCTGGCAAGGCTGGCAGCGGGACTTTGGGTATTGGTATTTGCCGCCGCAGCGGGCGTCACGGGGATCTGGCTGCTGCTGGCCGGAGATTTTAAGTCAAATCTGCAGAAGCTTCGAAATCCAGAATATCCAATGCTCAGCTATCAAGATTATTATGCACTTGGCGTTATGGAGCAGGTGAAGGAATTTCTGGGAGAGGCCTCCGGGCAGGAGCCTGAAGCCTATCGAGTGGTCAGCCTGGGCATTGCGCCTGCCGTTGCTCTGTACCATGGTTTTTACTGTCTGGATGGGTATTCCAATAATTATTCGTTAGCGTACAAGGAGCAATTTCGCAGGGTGATTGCACCGGAGCTGGAAAAGAGCGACTATCTGCGGGAATATTATGACGGGTGGGGAAACCGCTGTTACCTTTTCAGCGCCGAGATTCCGGGGTATGTAACAGTGGAGAAGAATGGTTTCTTTTTCCAGGATTATTGCCTGGATACGAAAGCCCTGTATGAAATGGGAGGAAGATATTTGCTTTCTGCCGCGTATATCTTGAATGCGGAGGAGTTGGGACTGAGTCTTATGAATGAGACACCATTTGAGACACCGGACAGTTATTATCGAATTTTTGTATATTCTGTGGAAGCATTATAGATTGGATTTATATGGGATTGTCTGAAGAAGGAGGAGTGAGATACCTTGGCGGTTCAGCTGGTAATTCAACTGGTGATCCTTGTGGGAGGGCTGATTTTCCTGCCTGTTGTGGTGGGAGGTCTGTTTGCCAATGCATTTTCCGGAGAAAAAAGGTTTCGGGAACCCTTCCAGGGAGAAGTGGTTTTTGGGATTTTGTTTCAATGGGTGAGCGGTCAGCTGTGCCTGTGGGCAGGCTTTCACGTTTTGTGTACGGCTCTGATTCTGAAAGGAAAAAGCTTTGATGCAGTGATAAAGGCTTATGGGGTGCTGGTGGTCTCCCTGGTTCTGTTGGCCGCCGCCGGGGAGATCCGGCGGTGGGTGGTATATACCCGGCCCCAGGAGCATGCCAGGGACCACGATAAGAAAAAAGATGGGGTGCCGATGGTTCTCTGGTGCCTTGCAGGAGCACTTTTAGTGCTTCAGCTGGTTCTGGCCTGTGTCCTGGCGTATGAGGAGGGAGACGATGCCTATTATGTGGCCATCTCCACCGCTGCGGAAAGCTCCGATACCATGTATCAAACTCTGGCTTACACAGGCCGTCATACCAGCTTTGATGCCCGGCATGGGCTTGCGCCTTTTCCCATCTGGGTGGCCCTGGCCGCTAGAATCACCGGCATACGCACGGTGACCATGGCCCAGGTTGCGCTGCCGGTGGTGTTGATCGGTATGAGCTATGCCATATATTATTTGATCGGAAAAAAGCTGTTTCCGCAAGGAGCCAGACAGGTTCCCATGTTTTTGATTTTCATAGAGTTTCTTGTATTGTTCGGGGGATATTCCACTTATTCCGCTGAGAATTTTCTGCTGGTCCGGACGGCCCAGGGAAAGGCGGTGCTTGCAGCCATTGTGATTCCCTTTCTGGTGCTTTTACTGCTGCGATTGCTGGAAGCACTTCAGGAAAATCAAAAAATCGGCAGAGCATATTGGGCGCTTCTGGCATTGACGGCGGGGGCAGGGTGTCTGTGCAGTACCCTGGGAAATCTGCTGACCTGCCTGCTGCTGGCCGTCTGCGGTTTGTGCATACTGGTCTGCTACCGCAAATGGAAGGAGCTTATACTGATGGCCGGCTGCTGCATGCTCCCCCTGGGTATGATTTTTATGTATATGTGGATGAAATAGGAGGCGGAAATGGCAAACAGCTCTTTTTTGATCTTTGGGAAATTTATGGGAACCGGCTTGGTGGTGACCTGGTTTTTGGCAGGTTTGGTATACCTTTTTCTCAGTGAGAAAAATAAAACGCGGCGTATTCTGTTTATTTATATGCCGGTGCTGATACTGCTTTTATTTTTTAACCCGTTGTTCAATCAATTTTTTGTGTGGGCCACAGAGGAGGAGATTTACTTCCGGCTTTGCTGGCTGCTGCCTGTGATTCTGGTGATTGCCTATTCTTTGGTGCGTCTGCTGGAGGGGCTGAAGGGAAAAAGGCAGTTCGGCGTTGGAGTTTTGGCTGCGGCGCTCATTGTCATTTCCGGGAAGCTGGTATACGGCAGTCCTCTTTACAGCAGGGCGGAGAATATATATCATGTGCCGGACAGCGTGGTGCATATATGCGATGCCATTGAAATGCCGGGGCGGGAGGTTATGGCGGTTTTTCCGGAAGAAATGCTTTTGTATGTGCGTCAGTATTCTCCGCTGGTATGCATGCCCTACGGAAGAGAGGTAATCATGGGCGTATACAATCAGCTGAATGAGGAAATGGAAAAAGATGTGGCGGAGATGGAGGCTCTGGCTCCGCTGACAAAGGAGGAGCTGTGCCATTATATCATTCTGCCTGCAGAGAGAGAAATCCTGGGGGATCCCGGCGAGTATGACTGGGAACTGTTTTATGAAACGGACGGATATGTGATTTACCGGGATACATCCTTCCCGCTGACATATTGACTGTGACAGCGCATCGTATGATCTGATTGCAATCGGCTGAATGGCGGAAAGCGGACGGATATGCTCGGAAACCAAGGCAGGAAAGATTGGGGAATGTGGAACAGGATTGGATTTATGCCGGGGATGGAAGATGAATTACGCCGTCCAAGGATGCTGCTGGTAAAGGCAAAGGTGAGAAAATAACCTATAGAAGCTGGCCAGGTTTACTTCCCTCCCATATAATCTATTTCATGTATTTTTACATGATACATCATATAATCAAATTCTTTTACTAAGCGGCTCGGATAATCTGCAAATGGCCATATATTCAGGGGCTCTTCGGATAAGGCCAGTAGATATATATGTTCCACATCTCCCAGGTCTTCCCAATCCACAAAGTCTTTCACCGCAAAGGGATTCATATCTGCTACTGTGCCTGCCATATAATAAGGATGGTTTCCTTCATACAGAAGAAACAGTGAAGCGTGAATAGAATCCACCATATATGCGTCTTTTTCTCCCACCGTTTCTTTTGCAAAAACCAAGAACTCCTGCATGCCCTTGTCCGTCTGTCGGCTGTATTCCTCTCCATAATTTTTCACGCCGCCCGCCAACAGCAACGCCATTACGCAAATCGGCAGTACCTTGAAACGTACAAACGAAAAAGCAACCCCCATAAATACACATATCAGCCCCAGCAAAGGAAAAGAATACCGGCCTGTATAGACGGTGGTGACATTCAGGGAAAATACGATTCCAAAAATTGTCGGAAGCACCGCCAGGAGAAGCAATATCCCTGGCAGCACTTTATGCTTTGCCTTCAAAAATAATATTATCACCACATAGAGCACTACAGCCAGGAGCAAGGCAGCCTGCCAGGCGCGCAACGTTCTCCAGCCCGTATGCCACTCAGACGAAAACCACTCTACCCAATAGCCTACATAACTTTTTTCCGTAATATCCGCATACATTGAGGTTTCTTTTACCGTTCCAAACTGCCTGAGTATTACTCTGAGCCATGGCAGATAAGCAATTGAAGACACTATGCCACTGCCAAGATAGCACATGATATTTTTCCGTCTGTGTTCCCTGTCACACAGCACAAAAACAAACAGAATCAAAAACAGGAAAAACATGGAAATCATAGTAAATATATGAACATACATGGCGGCTACACAGGACAACGTAAAAAGGCACCATAAACGCACTTCGGATTTGCACACCGCAAAATAGGAAAGAGCAACTGACAACCCTACAAAAAATAAGCCCATAGTGTACATCCTGCAATTTACTGCCTGCACCGCCACGGAGGGTAGTGCCAGCACCAGTAAAAGGGAATATAGGGCCGCACGTTTATCCCAAATCGCAGACACAGCATATTTTATTACCACCTCAAAAAGCACAAGAAAAAGCACTGAAAACATTTTGACTGCCTGTATACGCTGGCCGCATAGCAAATAAAATCCCTTTACCAATATATAATAGAATGGGGAATGGACATCATAAGATGTAATTTCCACAATCTCTCTTACAGGATGTTGAATCATGGCCACTGTATAGGCCTCGTCATACCAAAGATTTTCAGTGCTGCCCAACACTGCCATTGCCATGGCAGTGACTAAAATCACGCCCCAGCATAAAATTTCATAAATATCTCTTTTCTTCACTTCTGGTGTCTCCTCTTCATAAGGCAAATTCCACAGCCGTGCCTTATGGTCCGCAATCCAGCGTTTCAACCTGCAATAAATAGTGCTTATGTCTTTTGCTCAGGAGTTCTTATCAAAGTATTTCAGTGCGTTTACAAAACGTTCCGCTATAATTTTTCGGCCTTCCTTGTTCAGGTGCAGATTATCAATGAGATAATCGCTGGCATTATCCTCCGTGATGGTTCCATATAAATGGTCGATAAAGGTAACGCTTCTGCTGGAACAGGACCCATATTGCTTGATAGAATAGGTGGACAGTACATCCTGCTGGCCGAATTCGCCCGTAAAGCGCATCACGTCACTGCTGATATATTCTCCGTCATCGTTCACAGCATAGGCATAGGCAGGGCCCATAACGATAATACGTATATGCGGATAATATTGCTGCAGTATGGCAATTCCCGCTTCCATATTGCCCGTGAACCGGGTGATGTCCATGTCGTTATCATCATTATACATTTGATGACCCAAAAGGTAATCGGTGGCATCATACATGAGGGTGATCACGTCAACCGTGGAAAAGTCAATAGACTGAATCAGCTGAATGACTTCATTTGCTTCAGGGGGAACGCGTTCTCCCAGACTTTCTGCCGCCGCAGTGAAATTGCTTTCCACATCTATGCCTGCGGCCAGGAGGGTGAGCCAGTAGAAGGTGTAGGCGTCCATGGGTCTTTCGGCTGCGTTGAAGTAGGGCCATTCTGAGGCCATATAGCTGCCGCTGATGGAACAGTTGTATATAGTGGCGTCGGTCATGTCGGCGATCATGTTGGCCAGATTGTCTTTGGAATCTCTGTCATCCGCAAAGGGAGCATTGCCGAATGCTACAATTGTGAGGCCGTCTTCATAATTTATGGCTATGGGACGCCCATCGGTACCCGTAAGCGGCAGTATCAAATCCAGGGTATCGTCGTATTCGCCAGGCCCGTCTTTAAAGATTTCATCTAAATTAATATATTCCCCCCAGTTCATCACGCGAAAGATGATGAGGCCGAAGAACAGCAGAACGGCGGCCAGCAGTACCAAATGCATATTAATTCGAAAGCGCTTTTTGGGAGCTTTTTCATCAGCATCGCTGTGGGAATCGTCGTTTTTATCTTCGCCAGGTTCAAGATATTCCAGCTCATCGTCGTCGCTGTCTGGGGAGAGATCATCTGAAAAAGATTCTTCGGAAGCTTCTTCTTCGGAAAATGCATTTTCATTTTCATCAAAGGTCTCATCAGAAGACAGATCTTCTATAAAGTCTTCTTCGCAGGATTCTTCCTCGGAGGGGGTATCGTCAGATAAAAACTCGTCTTCGTTTTCCAGATCTAAAATGTCCAGTTCCGGAATTTTGTCAACTTTTTTCATTGTGACCTGTCCATTTTTTTTCTTCATAAAAAACTCCATTTCTGTATGCGAGATTACGATATATCATAAACCAAAGTATAACTATTTTACTATTATGTGGAAGGAAAGTCCACATTATTAAGGAGAATTAAAAAGATTTAAGAAATTATGAAGAAATGATGATTCGGCTTGAAGTGCCCTCCGGGCAATGTTATAATGTTACAAAATTGTTAAATACAAGTTAAGGTTTTGCCGGATAATGGAAAACCGACGTTTAAAATAGAAAGGGTACAAGCATGAAGAAATTGTTCAACCGCACCAGAAAGCCGGATCAGGGAAGAGAAGATTTTGATAAGAGCATTTATGACTGGGATGCGGATGAAGAGTCCGTTGAGGAAGAATATTACATAGAGGAACAGTACGTGGAAGAGGAAGAAATAGAAGGGGAGTATACCGGAGAGGAAGAAATAGAGGAGCAGTATGCTGAAGAGGAAGAAATAGAAGGGGAGTATACCGGAGAGGAAGAAATAGAGGAGCAGTATGCTGAAGAGGAAGAAATAGAGGAGCAGTATGCTGAAGAGGAAGAAATAGAGGAACAGTATGCTGAAGAGGGAGAAATAGAGGAGCAGTATGCCGGAGAAGACAGTGGGGAAGCATACTATATTGAGGATGATGGCGAGGACGGGCAGTGGGAGTATGATGCAGAAGCAGAGGATCAGGAATATTCTTTGGAAGAGCAGTCTCTGGAAGATGTGAAGCAAAGAGGCAGAGAGCAGAAAGCGCCCGCTCCCCGGCCTAAGGCAGGATCCAAGGGCGCTCTGCAACGGCGCCTGCGGAGCATGACGGTAATGGATCGTGTGATTATGGGAACAGGGGCGGCCATTTTGATTATTGCGCTTGTTATTTCCGGATTATATGTCAGCAGGGGATCCACCGCAGGTCCGAAATCAGAGTTTGCCGATGTGGGAATGGAACTGGATGGAATTACGGTAATCGGCGAGAAGGGTCTTCTGGCGGTGGCCGATGCCCAGATTGCCAGGATTGCGGCAGCACAGGTGGTGGAGGAAGAAGAGGATAAGACTTATGATGAGGCTGAGTACCAGCGGCAGGTGACCGTGGTTATGAGGATGACTTCTATCCAGAGGGACCTGAAAATTAAATTTGTGGATCAGAAGACAAATAAGCTGGTGGCAAATGTGCCGTTTGCCGTTCATGTGACGGATCCTGACGGAAAGACAAGCATTTGGTCAGACGACGACATGGATGGAATTATTTATAAAAAGGATATTGCGCCCGGTACATATAAGGTATCCATGGAGAAGCCCACAGACGAAAAATATGCGGATTATATCATATCTACAGATGAAGTGTCCGCAGAGGTGAATAAGGATATATCATATCGGAAGGTGGATGTGTCCGATGAGGTGAAAAAGGAATCTGAGATCAATGCCGCAGCGGAGGACACCAAGATTCAGGACACTATCGTGGAATCTACACTGCAGGATACTGTTGCCTGGGTGGAGAGCAGGGTCATCGGGGCGGCTTACAACGAAGTGCCGAAGAGCGCCATACCGGATCCCATGACTCTGGCATTACATAAAAGCTTTCAGCGCATGGCCGCCGTTGCGGGCATATCCGAATCTGCCAAAACGCTCCGGACGGGAGAGAGCTTTACGCTGACGGCCAGGATCCAGGCGGAGTCGGCGGAAGAGAATGTGACAATAGAAAAGATTATCTGGACCAGCAGTAACCCGGCTGTTGCCGCGGTGGACGCGGAGACGGGAATTGTGACGGCAGTGTCGGAAGGGACGGCCAGTATATCCTACAAGGCATCTGTGGTCACCGGTTCTTCCGTCAGCAGCAGTGATGCGGCAGAAAGCCGAACCGAGGTTACAGGCACCTGTATGGTGACGGTTTCCGGGAAAGCCGTCGTGTTGGACCAGACCGCGCTGGGCATACCCGTGGGAGGTACGGCGGCAGTACAGGCGTCGGTTTCCGGCTTTGGCGCCGATGAGAAGCTGACCTATACGGTTTCTTTTGACAAAGCTGATGTGGCCAAGGCAGAGGCAGACGCCAATGGCAGAATCACTGTTACCGGATTGACAGCGGGGAGCACAAACATGACGGTGACTGTGGCGGGGGGAACCTCCTCTGCATCGGCTTCCATACCGGTGACGGTGGGGGAGGGCAGGCAGATTTCGCTGGATAAAACAACGGCCACGGTATACATGACCGTACCGGTGACCATCAATGCGGTGGTTACGGGTGCCGGATCCGGGGAGATATCTGTCACTGCGCAGTCCAGTGATACTACCGTTGCCCTGGTGTCTGTGAATAAGTCGGCAGTAACTATTACAGGCCAGAAGGCCGGAAGCGCCACAATTACCGTGAAGCATACGGAGAACGGCGCGGAGGTTCAGGCAGTCTGCACCGTAACGGTCAGAGAGCATCCCCAGAATGATGTCACTTCCCGGCTGAAGGACAGCAACGGCAATGAGCTTTATGTCTTGGAAAACAATGAATACAGGGGAGCGGTTTACGCGGATTATTACAAGGCGGAGCATTTTTTCATAAAGGGAGAGGTCAGGTATTCCGGATGGCAGAATCTGGGAGGAAAGGTTTATTACTTTACCGCAGAGGGAAACGCGGTCACAGGCGAGCAGGTGATACAGGGAGCCAGGTATAATTTTGCCAGTGACGGTTCTCTGGTGACAGGCAACGGTTCCTTTGGCATTGATGTATCCAAGTGGAACGGAACCATTGACTGGACGGCTGTGAAAAATTCCGGTGTCAGCTATGTAATTATCCGCAGCGGATACAGAGGCTCTTCTCAGGGAACACTGGTGGAGGATCCTAAATTTTCCGCCAACATCAAAGGAGCCACGGCTGCAGGGCTGAAGGTGGGGATTTACTTCTTTACACAGGCAGTGGACGAAAGAGAAGCGGTGGAGGAAGCATCCATGGTGTTGGAGCAGGTGAGAAATTACGCTATTTCCTATCCCATTTTTCTGGATGTGGAGGCCAGCGGAGGCCGGGCGGACTCTATCAGCCGGGAGACCAGAACCGCAGTATGCAGGGCGTTCTGCCAGACCATCCAGAGCGCAGGCTACACGGCGGGCATTTATGCCAACAAGACCTGGCTGGAGACAAAGATTAATGCAAGCGAACTGAGCGCATATAAGATCTGGCTGGCTCAGTATGCGGCGGCGCCCACTTATACGGGACGCTACGACCTGTGGCAGTACCGCGCCACCGGAAGCGTCAGCGGCATCAGCGGCAACGTGGACTTAAACTTGAGCTATTTAGGCTACTAACAGTTCAGCCAGGCCATGAGACCGGCGAAAATCGTGCTTGCACGGCTTTGCGAATGGCGTGTCTGAACTGTTGGGATAGTCCAGCCCGTGAGAAAGTATTTGGAAAAAAAGTGAATATATGGTAGAATGTCTTTATTCAGAAAAGGAAACGTAAAAACTGCCGAAAAATTAAATGACAAGGAGAATGGGATGAGGACTTATCTGGTGACAGGGGGAGCCGGGTTTATCGGTTCCAACTATATTCATTATATGTTTCGGAAATATGGGGATGACATCCGCATTATCAATGTGGACCTGCTGACCTATGCAGGCAATCTGGAGAATCTGAAGGATGTGGAAGACCGGGACAACTATACCTTTGTCAGGGCGGATATCTGTGATAAGGAAGCGATTGCCCGCGTTTTTGCCGAAAACGATATTGACAGGGTAGTGCATTTTGCAGCCGAAAGCCATGTTGACCGGAGCATTCGTACTCCGGAGGTATTTGTTCAGACCAATGTGCTGGGAACGGCTGTGATGCTGAACTGCGCCAAGAAGGCCTGGGAGCTTCCGGACGGAAGCTTTAAGGAGGATAAAAAGTTTCTGCATGTTTCCACGGACGAGGTGTACGGTTCTCTTCCTGATGATGATAATGCTTTTTTCTATGAGACATCTCCCTATGAGCCCCACAGTCCTTATTCTGCCAGCAAGGCAGGCGCGGACATGCTGGTGAAGTCGTACATGGATACTTATCATTTTCCGGCTAATATAACAAACTGCTCCAATAATTATGGTCCTTATCAATTTCCCGAAAAGCTGATTCCTCTGATTATCAATAATGCTCTGCAGGGCAAGAAGCTGCCGGTATACGGCGACGGCAAAAATGTGCGGGACTGGCTGTATGTGGAAGATCACGCCAAGGCCATCGACCTGGTACAGGAAAAGGGAAGGCTGTTTGAGACCTACAATATCGGCGGGCATAACGAAAAGCAGAACATTGAGATCATACGCATCATTCTTGAAACTTTGCAGGAGATGCTGCCGGAGGGAGATCCCAGAAGGGCGTGGGTCAATGAGAATTTGATCACTTACGTGGAGGACCGCAAGGGCCATGACAGACGGTATGCCATCGCTCCTGATAAGATCAGGGAGGAAATCGGCTGGGAGCCGGAAACCATGTTCCGGGAGGGGATCCGCAGAACGATCCAATGGTTTTTCGAGCATGAGGAATGGATGAAAAATGTGACCAGCGGCGACTACCAGAAATATTACGCCGAGATGTATGAAGGGAATGAAGATTCCTGAGCTGAATAGATTTTGTGCCGCCGGCGGCTTGTCCGGAAGCAGGAAAAGCAGGAGAATACCGGACAGAATAGGTTTTTCTGCGTATAAAAATGGGGACGATGGATGTCGTTCCCATTCGGTGTGCAATGGGAAGGAGGCATTTTCTTATGAAAGGTATTATTCTGGCAGGTGGTTCCGGGACGAGGCTTTATCCTCTGACCAAAGCGATTTCGAAGCAGATCATGCCTGTATATGATAAACCCATGATTTACTACCCTCTGTCCACGCTTATGCTGGCTGGGATTCGGGAGATTCTGGTGATCTCCACTCCCAGAGACCTTCCTGTTTTTCAGGAGCTTTTGGGAAGCGGGGAACAGCTTGGAATGGAGTTTTCCTACGCGGTTCAGGAATACCCCAGGGGACTGGCAGACGCCTTTATTGTGGGGGCGGATTTTATCGGTAATGACAGGGTGGCGCTGGTTCTGGGGGACAACATTTTTTACGGACAAAGCTTTTCCAGAGTTTTGCGGGAGGCGGCTTCCCGGGAGAAGGGAGCGACCATTTTCGGCTATTATGTGAGGGATCCCAGGGAATACGGTGTGGTGGAGTTTGACGAGAATGGGAAGGCTCTTTCCATTGAAGAAAAGCCGGAGAATCCCAAAAGTAATTACGCGGTTCCGGGACTTTATTTTTATGATAATGATGTAGTTGAAATTGCAAGAAATGTGAAGCCATCCGCCAGGGGCGAGATCGAGATCACCGCAGTGAACAACACATACCTGGAGCGGGGAACTCTTCAGGTGGAAACCCTGGGGAGAGGCTTTGCGTGGCTGGATACAGGGAATCATGATTCCCTGCTGGATGCGGCTGATTTCGTGGCGGCTTTCCAGAAGAGGCAGGGATTGTATATTTCCTGTATTGAAGAGATCGCATACAAGAGGGGCTTTATTGACAGGGAACAGCTGCTGAGACTGGCGGAGCCTCTTATGAAGACAAATTACGGTAAGTATATGGTTGAGGTGGCAAATGGACTCTAAACTGCGAAGGATGGCGATTCTTTCCTCCATGGCGGTCATATTGCTGGTATCCGCGCTGGTGTTGTATCTGAACAAAGAGGAGGGGAAGCCGGGAGACGGAACCTCTCCGGGCAGCGGCGTTTCTCAGGAGGAGACACAGGGCAGCGGTGGGGCGGAGCCTTTGAATCCGGGAGACGATGCCGCCGGCGGGCAGGTGGGAGATGACTTGTCTGCTTTTTTAAAGGACAGCACATTTTTTGATGAAGAGGTTGATCCCTACCTGGAGGAGCTGCTGAATGATATGAATCGCCTGTCTATGGTGGTAACCTCTGTAGAAAAGGACCTGCGGATCCAGATCGTGGACAGGGACGGGGAGCCTGTGACCGGCGAAAGCTTTTATGTGGAGCTGGAGGAGATAGGGGAGTACAAGGACCTGGATAAAGACGGCGTCATATACATCGGAGATCTGGCGGCGGGAGAATATTTCGTGAAGCTTTTGCCTATAGGCGATTATCGGGTGCCCGGAAATGCCACCCGGGTCCAGGTAAAAGACAAGGTGGAGTATCTGGCTATTGAGGATATCTCTCTTCTGATCAAAACGGAAGAGGAGATTGACGCGGAGGCCGAGGATACCGCCGTGACAGAGGCACTGGAGGACGCCGACAAGACAGAGGTCAAGAAGCTTCAGAGCGCTGCGGGGGCAAAGCCCGGTATCGATGTTTCCAAGTGGAACGGCGACATCGATTGGGATAAGGTGCGAAGCGCCGGAGTGGAATTTGCCATTATCCGTGCGGGATACAGAGGATCCGTGACAGGAAGTCTGGTGGAAGACCCCAGATTTTTGGATAATATAAGAGGGGCAGCCGCCAGCGGTATGCCGGTGGGCGTCTATTTCTTTACACAGGCGGTGAACGAGGTAGAGGCCGTGGAGGAGGCTTCCGCAGTCATTGAGATGATACGGGAGCACAACATCCAGTATCCTGTGTTTATCGATACGGAAGGGGCAGGAGGAAACGGCCGTGCCGATGGTCTGGATGCTGAGACCAGAACTTTGGTCTGCGAGGCCTTTTGCCGCACCATTGAGAATGCGGGATATCAGGCGGGAGTTTACGGGAGCCGCAATTGGTACAACCATAATCTTTATGCGAACAGGCTGGAAAACTATTGTATCTGGCTGGCGGAGTACCGCGAGGTACCGATATATCAGGGGTATTACCAGATGTGGCAGCACACCTCAAAGGGACAGGTGGACGGCATCGAGGGAAATGTGGATATGAATATCAGCTATTTGGGAATTGATTAGTGCGGAGGGAGACAAATGGGCAAGATCACGGTTGAAACATGCGGTATAGAAGGATTGAAGATTATATCACCGGCGGTGTTTGGTGATGCCAGGGGATATTTTATGGAGACCTACAACTACAATGACTTTAAGGAGGCCGGCATTCCGGAGGTGTTTGTGCAGGACAATCAGTCCGCATCAAAACGGGGTGTGCTTCGCGGGCTTCATTTTCAGATTCAGCATCCCCAGGCCAAGCTGGTGAGAGTGATCCGGGGCGAAGTGTTTGATGTGGCTGTGGATCTGCGCAAAGATTCTCCCACATACGGACAATGGCATGGCGAGATATTGTCGGAGGAAAATAAGAAACAATTCTTTGTCCCAAAGAACTTTGCCCATGGATTTCTTGTACTTTCCGAATATGCGGAATTTTGTTATAAGTGCACGGATTTCTATCATCCCGGGGACGAGGGAGGCATTATATACAATGATCCGGCTATCGGTATTCAGTGGCCGATTCCGGAGGGAATGGAGCTTATTTTTTCAGAGAAGGATACGAAGTGGGGAAGCCTGGCAGAGTGGGCGAAGGAGAGTTGTGCGGATATATGAGGATAAGCAAGAAAAACGGGATTATTCTGTTTTCGGCACTGGGACTGTTGATGGCAATCGTAATTATCGTTCATCAGAATCCGGGGCCCAGCGCAGATCCACAGGAAGAGCTGATCAAAAAGATCATATCCTGCAGTATGATTCTGGCGGCCTGTGTGGTCTTTGCAAAATGGTATGACAAGTTTACAACACTGCCGGTAGAGCTTTTTCAGAACAGGCACCTGATCTGGAAGCTGGCCAAGAATGATTTTAAAAAGAGATATGCCGGCTCTTACATGGGGGCGGTCTGGGCCATGATACAGCCGGTGGTGACCGTGGCCATGTATTATGTGGTATTTGACAAGATCATGGGGAACGGACTGGACCGGGGTACGGGAGATGTTCCCTTTGTGCTTTTTCTTACCGCGGGACTGGTGCCCTGGTTTTATTTCAGTGAGGCTCTGAATAACGGAACCAATGCCATGCTGGAGTATCACTATCTGGTGAAAAAGGTAGTCTTTAAAATCAGTATTCTGCCTATTATCAAGATCATTGCGGCTACCTTTATTCATGCGTTTTTCGTGTGTGTGCTTTTGGTGGTGGCGGCTGTCTACGGCTATTATCCCACCGTCTATACGCTGCAGATATTTTATTACAGCGCCTGTCTTTTTATCTTTGTGCTGGCGCTGTGCTATACTACCTGTGCCATTGTGGTCTTTTTCCGGGACCTGGCGCAGATCATCAATATCGCCCTGCAGATCGGCATGTGGGCCACGCCGATTCTTTGGGATATCAGCCGGCTGGAGGGCGGCTGGGTTACTGTTCTGAAGCTGAATCCCCTTGTGTATATTGTGAACGGATATCGAAGCGCTGTCTGCGAGCGGCAGTGGTTTTATCAGGACTTTTTTTCTACTATGTATTTCTGGATCGTAACGGTTGTGCTGTTTGGTATCGGGGCGGCGGTGTTTAAACGGCTGAAGGTTCATTTTGCGGATGTGCTGTGATTTAAATGCGGCAGATTTCGAGCGGCAGGAGCGTAATTTCAAGGAGGAGTGGAGCTCAGAATGGTGAAAAAGCTTTTGGAAGAAGGGAAAAGGGCAGCTACTTGGAGGCCGGATAAACGGCTGGTGGCTTTGGCGGCTGTGTGTGGTCTGGTGCTTTTGAGCCTCCCATTGCTTCGTATTTCAATATACACTGCTCCCTGGAATGATGATTATAGATATGCCATTTTTGCAAGAAATTTTCTGGAGCAGGAACGAAGCTTCGGAAGTGCGCTTCAAGGGGCAATTTATTGTGTGAAAAGCAGCTGGTATGCGTGGCAGGGAACGTTTTCTTCAATTTTTTTTATGGCCATGGCGCCTATAATCTGGGGAGATGAATACTATTTTCTCGGTCCTCTGTTTCTGATGTTGTTTTTGCCGATTTCTGTCATGATCTTGATTAAGTCGCTGACAGGTATACTGAAGGCTGACAGGGCATCATCTGTTTCCCTGCAGGCCGGAATTGCTGCAACGGCAGTGGTTTTAATCTACTCGGCGCACGGGGGATTTTTCTGGTATAATGGCGGAATTCATTATGTGGGAATGCATTCCTTTTTGTTACTGCTTGCGGCAGCCTGGATAAAGCTGATTCGCGGAAGCAGGAAATGGTCTTCCTTCCTTTTGATGCTGTGGACGCTGGCGGGAGCGTTGCTGGCCGGAGGAAGCAATTATGTGACAGCGCTTCAGGGACTGCTGACGGGGCTTTCTATTGCGGCACTATGTGTAATCCTGCAAAAAAAACGGGGATGGCTGCTTGCACCGTCTCTGCTGGTGTATGCCTTTGGCTTTTATATGAATGTAAGCGCCCCGGGAAATCAGGTCAGAAGTAATATTTTTCGGGATTCCGGTTTGGGAATGCCGGCGTTAGAGGCTGTGGGAAACTCTTTTTTGGAGGCTTTTCGGCATCTGGGTGAGTTTACAGGTCTGGCCACATTGGCAATGATGATTTTGCTTTTTCCGGTTATAAGGCATATCGTAAAAAGTGCGGGACATTTTCGGTTTCGATATCCGGGACTGCTTCTGGTCTGGTCCTTCTGCCTGTATGCCACAGGGTTTACCCCCAGTCTGTATGCCATGGGACATGCGGGACTGGGCAGAACATTAAATGTGGTGAAGCTTACATACCAGATATTGCTTTTCGTGAATGAGATATATTGGACAGGATGGCTGTGCCAAAAACAATTTCCCAAGGTAAAGTTTTGGGAGAAGCTTTGGACTGACACAGGTGCGGCGGCATCCTTTTATCTGGGGATGGCGATTGTGATGGTGGGACTGTTTTTTATTGAGCCTAATCAGGCTGCTACATATTCCACATTCTGCGCATACTATTATGTACACAGTGGAGAAGCGGCAAACTTTCATCAGGAATATCTGGCCAGAGTAGAAGCAATAAAGACCGGGGGTGATGTGGTAGTGGTGGAGCCCTATTATTTCAGGCCGGCGCCTTTAAGTCCCAGTGATTTAGGGGAAGATCCGGCATATGAGTCTAATGAATCCATCGCCAAGTGGTATGGAAAACAGGCGGTTATCTGCAAAAAGCGGGAAGAGTAAAGGCATTTATGGAAGAGAAAAAAGTGCAGGGGCGGGAGGCGGATACTCCAGCCATAGAGGTAAAGGATGTCGTAAAAATTTATAAGCTGTATGACAAGCCCAAGGATCGGCTGAAGGAAGCCTTTGGCTTCGGGAAAAAAAAGGTTCATAAGCTGCACTATGCCCTGAACGGTGTCAGTCTGAATATCCATAAGGGTGAGACGGTTGGGATTATCGGTACCAACGGGTCGGGAAAGTCGACGATTCTGAAGATTATCACCGGGGTTTTGCATCCCACCTCCGGAGAGGTGAAGGTGGAGGGGCGGATTTCGGCCCTGCTGGAGCTTGGAGCCGGCTTTAACCAGGAGTATAACGGGATAGAGAATGTGTATCTGAACGGTACCATGATGGGCTTTTCCGAGAAGGAAATCGACGAAAAGCTTCCGGAGATTCTGGAGTTTGCGGACATCGGGGATTATGTCTACCAACCGGTGAAAACTTATTCCAGCGGTATGTTTGTGCGGCTGGCCTTTGCGGTAGCCATAAATATTGAGCCGGAGATTCTGATTGTGGACGAAGCGCTTTCCGTGGGAGATGTGTTTTTCCAGGCCAAGTGTTATCATAAATTTGAAGAATTCAAGAAGCTGGGCAAAACCATTGTTTTTGTGAGTCATGATCTGAGCAGCATCAGCAAGTACTGCGACAGAGTATTTTTGCTGAATCAGGGAAACCTGTTGGGGGAGGGATCTCCCAAGGAAATGATCGACGCTTATAAAAGAGTGCTGGTGGGCCAGTATGAGATTCATGATAAGGAGGAGGGCCTGCTGGAGGACGAGGAGCTGAATCGGGCGGCGGGGAATGCCGTAAAAAAGAAGCCCCAGGGCGAAGGCTTCGGAGAGTACTCCGGGCAGGAGGGAGTCGTTCCCTCCGGTCAGGGTATTAATCCGGATGCCCTGGAATATGGTACAAAGCAGGCCCGGATCCTGGAATATTACCTGACCGATGACAGGGGAACCAGGACTACGGCTGTGATCAAGGGAAGTCTGTTCACCGTGCATATGAAGGTGGAGTTTTCAGAGCATGTGCCCGCTCCTATTTTTGCCGTATCCTTTAAGGATGTCAAAGGCACGGAGATCACAGGCACCAATTCCATGATTGAAAAGGCTTATCTGGAAAGCGCCGAGGCAGGTCAGGTCAAAAACGTTACCTTTACCCAGAAAATGAGCCTTCAGGGAGGGGAATATCTGCTTTCTCTGGGGGTTACAGGCTACAACAAGGATACCTTTGAGGTATATCACAGGCTGTATGATGCATTGAATATCACGGTGGTCTCCGACAAAAATACGGTGGGATATTATGATATGGATTCCGCGGTGAAGGTAGAGGATGCCTTATGAGACTTTTGGGTTTGTCTGAGAAAGTCGAAGGGCGCGGAAGATGATGCTGAAACGCGCAGATGCGGGGGCAAAGCCGCCGGAGGAGTCTGCCGGGCTGACGGTGGGAGTTTGACATGACAGAAGAGATTGGAAAGATAAAGCTAGATTACAGCAAATACCCGGGAGAGGATTTTTATTGCGACGGAAGCGTGGAGGACGAGCTGCTGGACATTGTAAAAACCGTGCCGCCTTCCGGATACGCAAGGGTCATTGAAGAAAAAAACAGCTGGCCGGTGCTCTACCACCTGTCGCCGCTTCGGGAAAATATCGTGGACTGGATTCCCATGGAAAAAGGAATGAAAGTTCTTGAGGTGGGAAGCGGCTGCGGAGCCATCACCGGGGCTCTGTCCCGGAAGGCGGGCAGCGTTACCTGTGTGGAGCTGTCAAAAAAGCGCAGTCTGATTAACGCGTATCGTCACCGGGAATGTGAAAATGTGATGATTCATGTGGGCAATTTTACAGATATTGAGCCGGGGCTGCCCACGGACTTTGATTATATTTGTCTGATCGGCGTATTTGAATATGGACAGGCTTACATTGGCGGAGACACGCCCTATGAAGACTTTCTGCGAATCCTGCAGGCACATCTGGCTGAAGGGGGCAGGATCGTTATCGCCATTGAAAATAAATACGGGATGAAATACTTTGCAGGCTGCAGGGAGGATCATCTGGGTACCTATTTTTCGGGGATCGAGGATTACCGGAAGGAGGACGGGGTCCGAACCTTCGGCCGCAGGGGTCTGGAGCGCATTTTCCGGGACTGCGGGGCTGGGGAAGCACAGTTTTATTACCCCTATCCGGATTATAAATTTATGACGGCGCTGTACAGCGACAGCCGTCTGCCCGGGAAGGGTGAGCTGTCTAATAATCTGCGGAATTTCGACAGGGACAGGATGCTTCTGTTCGATGAAAAAAGAGCCTTTGACAGTGTGGTGGAGGAAGGGCTTTTTTCCGTGTTTTCCAATTCCTATGTGGCGGTGCTGGGAGGGGGCTTTGATCTGGAGTACGTAAAATATTCCAATGACAGGGCTCCGGAGCATATGATCCGCACGGAGATTCTTCGGGAAGCCTTCGGGGAGGTCTGTGTCAGAAAATACCCTCTGGGAGAGGAAGCCCGGGAGCATGTGCGGGAGATGGCCACAGCCTTTGAAAAGCTGCGGAAAAGGTATGAGGGCGGAAGACTTATGATCAACCGCTGTACCTTGAGAGAGGACGGGGAGGAGCTGTGGGCGCAGTTTGAGTATGTGTCGGGGATACCTCTTTCCCAATTGATGGATCAGTGTCTGGACAGAGGCGATCTGGAGGGTTTTTATGGCTATTTCCGGGAATATGTGGACAGAATCGGCTACAATGCGAAACAGCCGGTGGCAGATTTTGACCTGATTTTTGCCAATATTTTGGTGGATGGAGACGCGTGGACGCTCATCGATTATGAGTGGACCTTCGGGAAGGCCATCGATACAAAGGAGCTGGCTTACCGGGCGGTATACTGCTACCTGCTGGAGGACGAAAAGCGGAAGAAGCTGGAGCCGGAGCGTATTTTAAAGGAGCTTGGCATTACGGAGGCGGAGGCGGAGAGCTTTCAGGAGAAGGAGAGAGAATTTCAGCACTTTGTCACAGGAGACCGTCTGGCTATGGCACAGCTGCGGGAGCGGATGGGACGGCAGGCCATTGCGCCCCAAAAGTGGCTTCACAGATATGAGGACGGGGAGCAGACCCAGCGGGTCCAGATCTATGAGGACAGAGGCCAGGGCTTTCGGGAGGAGGATTCTTATTTTGTAAAGGAGGCCTACCAGGGGCCTGAGCTGATCGAGCTTGAGCTGACAGTGGGCGGGGAGGTGAGACAGCTGCGGATTGACCCGGCCTTTGCATCCTGTGTGGTAAAGCTGCAGGAGATGACCTTTAACGGGGAGGCCGTTCCTCTGGACAGGCGTAAGATGCTTCAGGCCAACGGCTCCGTGACAAAACCGGGAAGGGGCAGTGGGGAGACTTACCGCCCTGTCATGGTGTTTTCTACCGAGGATCCTTATTTCAGTATTGCGCTGGACAGACTGGCACGACGGGAGGAAAACCGGCTGTATGCGCGGATGGAAATCTACCGTCTGCCCCTGGAGGTGGCCCGAAAGATAAGGGCATAGGACGAGGAAAAACTTTGGTGGAAAGGCACGCGAAAGAAGTGGAAGAGGATGAGCGTCAAGGATCTGATCAAGGGGATACTTACGGAAAAAGAGAACCGGCGGTATCAAAGCTGTCTGAAGGAGCGGAAAATCACATACGGAGAGTGGCTGAAGGAGCAGGAGAGGCTGTGGATCGAGGAGCCGCAAAAGGGGCTTTCGGGAAGCGGGCTTCATGAAGACGATTCCCGGGAAGAATTTGTTCTCCTGTGTGCCGGGGCAGGCAGTCTGGCCGCGGCTGTGCCGGACAGGATCAGGCATTTTTTCAGGCAGCATCCGGAGGCTTTACTGCTGTATGGCGACGAGGACAGGGAAGACCGGGAGGGAAATTACTGTGATCCCTGGTTTAAGCCGGACTGGTCCCCTGATCTGCTGGACAGCTGCTTTTATTTCGGCAGCCTGGCCGCGTTGCGGCGGGAGCTGTTTGAACGGACAAAGCAGGCGGCGGACGAAACGGTCAGCCTCGCTTTGGAGGAAGAGAAAAGGGAAGGAATTCTCATTTACCGCCCGGGGGATTTGGATGCCTATGAGCAGTGGATGCATCTGTGCGTTGAATTGGCCGGAGGCCGGGAGAGGGGAAGCAGATCCGTGGGGCATATGTCCCAGATCCTGTTTCACTGTCAGGATCCAGAGCAGCAGGAGCGGTTTTGGAAGCCTTCTCCTTTTTTGAAACAGAAGGCGCTGAAGCAGCAGGAGGCTTTTCGGTGCCCGCGGATTTCCGTGGTGATTCCTTCCCGGGATCAGCCGGAAATTCTGGAGAAATGTCTTCGAGGTCTGGTATCCTGCGCAGGAGAGAAGGGCGCGGACCGTATTCCGCTTGAGATCATTATAGTAGATAATGGCAGTGGGAATCAAAACAGAGAATGGGTGGAGAGGCTGACGCAGGACTTTGAAAAATCAGAAAAAATAAAAGTGATTTACCGATATGAGCCTATGGATTTCAACTTTTCCAGGATGTGCAACCTGGGGGCTGAAGCGTCTTCGGGAGAGCTTTTATTGTTTCTGAATGATGATGTGGAGCTGTGCCTGCCGGGCTGTGTGGAGCAATTGGCGCTGACAGCGGATTCCGCCCATGGGGGTGCGGTGGGAATGAAGCTGTATTACCCGGATTCCAGACGCATACAGCACGCAGGGATCACTAATCTTCCCATGGGGCCTGTCCACAAGCTGCAGTTTCTGGAGGATGATCAGGAATACCGGAACAGTATCAATAGAGGATATAGGAATGTGCTTGCGGTGACAGCGGCATGTCTTATGGTGAAAAGGGACCGGTTCGCGGAGGCGGGGGGCTTCTGCGAGGAGCTGCAGGTGGCCTTTAATGACGTGGATCTGTGTTTTAGCCTGTATGAGCTGGGATACATTAACGTGTGCCGCAACGATTTGTACGCATATCATCATGAATCGCTCAGCCGGGGCGGCGATGAGTCGGCGGAAAAGCTGGAAAGACTTCTGCAGGAACGCCGCCGGCTGTATGAACGGCATCCGGGACTGGAAGGAACGGATCCCTTTTACTCGCCCCATTTGAACCGGCAGGGGCTGGATACCCGCATCCGTCCGGGATATGTGACCGAAGGCAACCGTATCCAGCAGGTATCGGGGCCTCTGAGAGAAAAAAGCCTTAATGGCTTTCGGCAGGACAACTGCCTTATGGTTCGGGCGGAGGACTGCCGGGACAGAATATTTGTGGGCTTCGCGGTGGTTCTGGGGGACAACAACGCATGCTATGAGACAGAGCTTCTTCTGCGGCAGGAGGAGCGCATGGAAGGTCCGTCATTGCGGCAGGAGGAGCGCATGGAAGATTCGTCTTTGAAACAGGAGCCTCCCCGGCGCGAAGGGGTGCCGGCAGCTGCGGCATCGGCGGCCCTCCCGGTTTATGGTATCCCGGTTCAGGGGCAGTATCGCCCGGATCTGGAGGAGAATATGCCGGACCAGGTTCGGGTGGCCCTCTGCGGAATTTGGGTGGAATTAAAGGAAGGTGTCGTGCCCAAGGGCAGATATCGGATCGGTGCGGCGGCCCGTAACCGTGTGACGGGTCTTGGGCTGGTGAATTGGACAAACCGATTTGTGAGGCTGTAGCCTCCGGGAGCGGCATAGCCTGGCCCGGTGCAGGAAAACAAAGTAGAAAAAGCGGACTGTAGGAGAACAGTATATGGAAACGATGGATTACAGAGAGGCATATGAGCAGGAGCACCTGAAATGTGCGGACCTGGCGGGCCGGATCGCTGATCTGGAGGCAAAATGCGAGGAGCTGGAGTGGAAGCTGGGCCGCATTAAAAACAATCCCCTCTGGAAGCTGAGCAAGCCTGCCAGGGACGGAATCCACTGGGCCATCCGCCAGAAGGACAGACTGTCCAACTGCGGAGGCCCCAGGGGCGTGCTCCGGAAGCTGGATTATAAGAAGAGAGAGCGGGAAGCAATGAGGCAGTTCGGCACGGAAAGCTTTCCGGGCCCGGAACAGGCGGCGGCAGAGCGGGAGACTGTGTTTCCCAGAATGGTGAAGATCAGTATCCTCGTGCCCCTTTGGAACAATACCAGAGAATTTCAGATCCAGATGCTGGACTCCGTTATGAACCAGACCTATCAAAACTGGGAGCTGTGCCTGGCGGACGGCTCCGATCAGGAGCACAGCTATATAGGTGATATATGCCGGGAGTACGCGGAGAGGGCAGAGGGCAGGATCATTTACCGAAAGCTGGAGAAGAACGGCGGCATCGCAGGCAATACCAACGAGTGTCTGAAGCTGGCCACAGGAGAATATGTGGGTCTGTTCGATCAGGATGATATTCTGCATCCCAGTGTGTTGTACGAATATGTCAAAGCCATCAACGAAAAGGGTGCGGATTACCTGTACTGCGATGAGACCACCTTTAAGGGCGACGATATCAATCATATGCTGACCATGCACTTTAAGCCGGATTATGCGCCGGACAATCTGCGGGCCAACAATTATATCTGCCATTTCAGCGTTTTCAAAAGGTCTCTTCTGGACGGCGACCAGCTGTTCCGCCCCGAGTTTGACGGCAGTCAGGATCATGACATGATCCTGCGTCTCACGGACAATGCGAAAAAAATCGTACATGTGCCCAGGCTGATGTATTATTGGAGAAGCCATGCGGGAAGCGTGGCCTCGGGGATCCAGGCCAAGCCATACGCCATAGACGCCGCCAGAGGCGCCGTGGCACAGCATCTGCGCAAGCACGGCTTTGACCATTTTAAGATTGAGAGCACCAGGGCCTTTGAGACCATTTTCCGCATCCGCTATCAGCTCCTGGGTACGCCCAGAATTTCGATTATTATAGCGAACAAGGACCATGCAGAGGATCTTGGCCGATGTGTGGACTCCATAACGGAGAAATCCACCTATGATAATTATGAGATCATCATTGTGGAAAACAACAGCTCCACAGCTGAAGTCCGTGAGCTTTATTCCAGACTTTTGGGATACCCATACGAGCCGCCTGCCGGCGGGGAAGCCCGGGAGTCCCGAAGCAAAGACGGCAGGATTGCCATTGTGACCTATCAGGGCCAGTTTAATTACTCCGCCGTAAACAATCTGGGGGCAGATTGCGCCTTGGGAGAATACCTCCTTCTTCTGAACAACGATACGGAAGTGATCACAGTCAACTGGATGGAGGAGCTGCTGATGTATGCTCAGCGTCGTGATGTAGGGGCCGTGGGAGCCAAGCTTTATTACGGCGACAGAACCATTCAGCACGCGGGGGTGGTGATCGGGCTGGGAGCGCACAGAACCGCCGGACACAGCCACTATAAGCAGCATCGCCAGAATCTGGGTTATATGGGGCGGCTTTGCTATGCCCAGAATGTGTCTGCGGTTACAGGAGCATGCCTGATGGTAAAGAAAAGCCTGTATCATGAAGTGGGAGGCCTGGATACGGGGTTTGCCATATCCCTGAATGATGTAGATTTCTGCCTGAAGCTGAGAGAAAAGGGACTGCTGAATGTATTTACGCCCTTTGCGGAGCTGTTCCACTATGAATCCGCTTCCCGGGGACTGGACGACAGCGGCGAAAAGGCGGAGAGATATAACCGGGAGTCTGCCCGGTTCCGGGAGAAATGGAAGAAACAGCTTGAAGAAGGGGATCCTTATTATAATCCTAATTTTTCTCTGGACAGAAGCGACTTTTCGTTGAAAATACAGAAAGGATAAGGCGCGGACATGCTGTTTAATTCCGTTATATTCATCGCTGTTTTTCTGCCTCTGGCGCTGGGAGGATGGTATCTTCTCCAGAGATTGGACAATCCCTCCCCTGCCAAGGCTTTCCTGATCGGGATGTCTTTGTGGTTTTACGGGTATTATAATCCATATTACCTCTGGATTCTGCTGGCCAGCATGGCATTTAATTATGGAATCAGCGTACTGCTTGAGCGGACGGGCGGCGTAAGGCTTCGGCGTTTCCTGCTGGCTCTGGGAATCCTGGGGAATCTGGGGCTGCTTTTCTACTTTAAATATTTCAACTTTTTTATAGACAATTGTAATTTTTTGTTTCACGCGGATATTTCTCTGGAGCAGATTGCCCTGCCGTTAGGGATCAGCTTTTTTACCTTTCAGCAGCTTTCTTATGTGGTGGAACGGTTCCGGGGCAATGTGGAACATGCGGGGATTTTGGACTACGGCTGCTTTATCAGCTTTTTCCCCCAGCTGGTAGCCGGGCCTATTGTCCTTTATCAGGAGTTTGTGCCTCAGCTTCAGGCCAGAAAAATGAGAAAACCGTCGGCAGACGGGCTTTATGACGGAATTTCTCTGTTTATTCTGGGCTTTGCCAAGAAGGTTCTGCTGGCGGATACGCTGGCTCTTGTGGTGAATGCGGAGTTTGACAATATTGCATACCTGGATGCTCTGTCCGCCTGGGCAGTGTTGATTTTTTATGTGTTTGAGCTATATTTTGATTTCAGCGGCTATACGGACATGGCCAGAGGGCTGGGAAAAATGTTTGGCTTTGAGCTGCCTGAAAATTTCAATTCTCCCCTGCAGGCAGATTCTGTAAAGGACTTTTGGCGCAGATGGCATATGACCCTGTCTCGTTTTCTGTCCTCCTATGTATACATTCCTCTGGGAGGAAACCGAAAGGGACGGGCCAGACAATGTGTCAACCTGTTTCTGGTATTTCTGGTAAGCGGGATCTGGCATGGAGCCAATTGGACTTTTGTTTTGTGGGGGTGTATGCATGGGCTGGCGATGGTGTGGGAGACTGTGTTTCCCAGGCTTCGGTTCCGGTGGAAGGCGGCCAATCAGTTGGTGACGGCGGCATTTTTGACACTTGCCTGGGGAATGTTCCGGGCGGATACGGTATCCCAGGCGGTGCTTCTGTGGAAACGCGCGTTTGCAGGAGGATGGAACGGCATTTTCCTGGGGGTCTGCAACCAGCTGCGATTCCCGGAAAATTATGTGTTTCGGAAGTTTTTAGAGATGTTTTCACCCGGGTATTTGAATCTCTTTTACGTTGCCAATTACCTGATCCTTCTGGCGATCTGCGTGATTTTGATCCGCGGCAGGAAGGCCCAGCAGTGGGCCGCTTCCCGGGGCAGAACCAAGACCGGGATACTCTGCCTGGCCACGCTGTTTACCTGGGCCTTCCTATCCCTGTCCCAGGTCAGCACATTTTTATATTTTAACTTTTGACGCCAGTTCAGCCAGTCCATACGAATGACAATTGTGCCGGCACGAATTTTTCGTCATTCACATGGACTGGGGGAACGCCAAGATATGAGGTATTTTATGTACAGCAAGAAAAAAAGCCTTTTCTGGCTTTTGGGCCTGATCGCCGGCTGGCTTTTTCTGGCGGCGTTTCTGGTATGGTTTTTTGATCCCTTTTACCAATATCACGCTCCTTTTTTTGGGATGGAGGCTGTGTTTCAGGACAGGGACAACCAGATGCCCGGCAGCGTGAGGAATTTATCCTATGACAGCGTGCTGATGGGATCATCTCTGGCAGAAAACTTTGACAGCAGCTTTTTGGACAGGCAGTATGGGTGCCATACATTGAAGATAATCAGGGCCTCCGGTTCGGCGGCGGATCTTCTGTATTATCTGGACATGGCCCGGGAAAGCCATGAACTGAAGAATGTTTTTTGGTGTCTGGATCTGTCGGCCATGGATGCATCCCCGGAGCATACTCTTTTCGATGAGACAGTACCCCGGTATCTGCACACGGAGACGATATTGGATGACGGAACGTATCTGTGGAATAAGGATATACTATTTCAAACCATACCCCTGAATCTTGCCTACGGGCAAATGGGGCGAAACACGGGCGGACATGCTTATGACTGGTCCCAGGGCAAGGAATTCAGCGCCCGAATGGCCATGCTGGCTTATGAAAAGCCTCGTGAGCGGGTTTTGACGGAAAGAGATTTCACGGGACAAAAGGAGAATGTGCTGGCGAATCTGGAGCAGATCACAATACGGATCAAAGATCATCCGGAAACCATGTACCGCTTCTTTTTTCCTCTGTATTCCATGAACTGGTGGGACTGCGCCTATGTGAACGGAGAACTGGAGGAGAAATTTTATATTTTGGAGCAGACCCTTCCCATGCTTTTATCCTGTGATAATGTGGAGGTATATTATTTCCAGGATGAGGAAGAAATTATCTGCAATTTGGATAATTATATGGATATGATCCATTATTCACCCACTGTCAGCCAGTATATTTTGGATAAGATGGCATCGGGGGAGGGCAGATTGACCCGGGAAAACTGGCAGGAGGCCGTGGAGAGAATGCGGGATCTGGCCGGACGGATCACGGATGAACTGATCTACCGCTATTACTCCCGGTAAAGGTGTGCTTAGGAGGTGGGCCTGCGCAGAGGACATTCCGACATGCTGATTTTGTTTTTCAGCATGGGACGCCCACAGTCCATCAGATAATCCTGGAGAATAGGAAGAGATTGGGAGGAGGTGGGACCGATGATAATACCGCCCACCAGATCCGCCAGGCGCTTGTTCAGCCTGGCGCACAGCCGGTTTAAATCCAGAGGATAGTATTTTTTGATCCGTTCCGCCGTCACATGGTACCGGGGCTCGATGGTAAATTCGTCGGATATGAAGGGTGAGACCACAAGCCGGACCTCTCTTTCGCCGGCAAAGGAGGGATGCTTGAAGGCGGCGGACTGAACCCAGGCATCGTTCATCAGCTCCTGAAGATGAGGCAGCTCCTCCGAGAAAGCGGGAGAGCCCTTTACCAGCCGGTACAGCTCGTCTGCGATCCGGTGTCCCCGCATGTCCTTTTGGTAAAATACCTTCTGGAGAGATACAAAGCCGCCCATCATTCGCTGCATCAGATCCTCGTGAAAAGCAATGCACACACCCTGACCCAGATGTCCGTACCTTTCCCACTGGGAAGCGTCGTCCCGGTATCTGGAAAAGCAGGCTGCGTAGGCGGAATAATGGAATTCCTCTTCCATCTCCTTTCTAAAAAATGCTTCCAGCTTCCTGCTCTTTTCTAGCGCATCATTCTTGCGAAGCTTTTCACACACCGCCCGGCAGATGCCGTTCATGAACAGCCTCATTTCGGAAGCGTCGTTCATGTTCAATATATTGTTCAGTCGAAGCTCCCCGCAGCGGATGATTCCGTCAAAGGCGGCAAAATCTGTATAGTGATAAAGCATTTATGAAACCTCCATATTATCGTTACAGGCTGTTTAAGACTTTTTAATATCCCCCGCTTTCCAGCGGTTGAAGGCCATAGGGTAAACGGCCACGATCACAAAAAGGATAATGGCATATCGGATGACCCGGATTCCGTAGGACAGCGCTGTGGCGGAGGAAAGCAGCTCCGGGGAAAAGGGAAGCTTTAACAGGGTGTTCAGTCCGAAATAGATAACGCCGCCCACAGCCAGCCGCAGGATACAGTTAAGAGGGCTTTTCGTATTTTGAAACCGCACATATTTTTCTTCAAATAAATTGCCTGCAAAAAAACCTATGGACATGCCCAGCGCAGTAAAATAATCTGTAGTCCGGCAGTACAGGCATCCCGGCAGGGAGATCAGGATCATTACCAGATAAAATACCCACTTTTTTGAAAATTTTTTGCCCAGCCAGGGAATAAAGAAAATGGTAAACAGGCCCAGCAGCCAGCCGCAGAGTACGTCGGTGGGATAATGAACTCCCAGGCAGAACCGGGAACAGCCCACCAGAAGAGTGATCACCACAGCGGCTGCGGCTACAGAGCGCTTTTTTGAAAATCGGGCAATGGAGCCATATACTGTGGCGGCATTACTGGAGTGTCCGCTGGGGAAGGAGAACCCCTGTATATTGATGTCATAAATGTCGGCGCCCGCGTGCACCGGCTTCAGGCATTGTACCTGTGGATGGTCAAAATAGGGACGCCGCCGCATGAAGACATTTTTGAGCATGGGATTCCAGAGTCCTGCCATACAGAAGTTGGTTCCCAGGTAGATTCCCATATTTTTATCATAGCACCAATAGACAAAGCCTAAAACCACCACCATGACCGGCTCTTCTCCGAACAGGGTGGCAAAGGAAGCGAAGCCTGCGGTGAGCGTATTCATATGAACCTGGAGCCAGTGCATCAGCGCCGGCTCCCATGCAAAATAAAATGTGTTTCCCATTCTGTTGATCCTTTCTCCGGGGGATGGGACCTAGAGCCGGATGACTACGGCTTTTGACCGTTTTCAGAATCAGTGCTTTTTGCATTTTCATAAAAACAGTAGCTTCGCTTCTCGTTTCCCTTGATCTGGTAAAGAGCCTTGTCCGCATTCCGGTACAGGTCCTCCGGGAAGCCGTTCTCAGAAAAGGCGATTCCCACGCTTAAGGAAACCCTGGGCAGTCCGTCTGTAGGATGCAGGAGCGCATGGTTGATGCTGTTAACCTTTTCTTCTATGACAAATTTCATTTCGGCGGTGATATCCATCACCACCACGGCAAATTCATCCCCTCCGATCCTGGCAGGCAGGTCAGAGTCCCGAAAGCTGTATTCCAAAAGCGTTGCGACCTTTTTCAGAACCTGGTCACCGGTCTCATGGCCATAACGGTCATTGACTTGCTTAAACTGATTCACATCAATGATCATCAGGGCCAGAGGAGTACCTTTTCCTTTCAGGAGCTGCCGGCATTGGTCGAAGGAGCCTCTGTTGGCAATGCCGGTAAGGGGGTCATGCTCGGCCCGGTTGCGCAGCATGAGGATATTGGCGGCAGTGGCTTCATAGATTTGGTTATAGGTCAGCGCCATATAACGAAATTCGTATGCACCGGCTGATTCCAGCTGTTTTCCGTCTCTGATATTGCGGATGAAGACCTGCATGGGGAGTACGATCAGACGCAGAATGGACACAAAAAGCAAGATTGTGCCGGCAAGCAATATGCCGATGAGCACCTGCTGCCGGACCAGTGCGCTCTTCAGAGCAGAGATACTGTCCTGCTGTTTTTGCTGGATCTGTTCCATCACATTGTTCAAAAAAGCGGTTATATTATTTTCTGCCTGGTTTTTTGTGGCTTGATAATCTGCGCCGAAAACCAGCTCCCGGGCCCGCTCCAACAGTCGGGAGGAATCTGCCCCCTGATCCTCAGGAAGAAGCTCCAGGCTCGAAAGCTCAGGAAAGCTGCTGATGTCATAGCCCTGGGAATCGGCGGCCAGCCGCATGGCATAGGCTTCCCAGGCCGTCAGCTCCACAGCCTGGTCCATGGCAGTCTGCAGCAGGGTGGAAATGTCGTCGCCTGCCGGGTATTCCTGAAGCCGTTCCAAGGCGCTGATCCTGTGCTCGCCTGCCGAAACTCTGGCAAAGTAGTCGGATATATGCTGGGGATCCAGAGTCATGGTGTACAGGCGCGCCTGGCCGGTGAGGTAATCAAAGCTTTTTTCTGCCAGGGAAACATATTTTTGACAGTGTATATATGCGTCGGTGGCGGAGAGCATGGTGTCATATTGGCGGGATGCCTGAAGGGTGATACAAATGAGAAGCAGGTACAGCAGCACGGATACGCAGATCATCACATAGTTTAAGGTACGAATTCGGATTCCTGACTGTGGTTTTTTATGATTGCGTTTTAATGCCTGAGCGGTATTTTCTATCATAATAATGCTCCTTCAAACCAAGGCCTCTGGTGGTTTGCGTTTTTCAACTAAAATTTTTATGGACGGAATATATGTACTTCTTTTATTATATAGGAAAAGGGTAAAAATTTGTAGCTTTTTTTCTGGAGGGATTGGAGGAAATTGAAATGAAGAGAGGCGACATTGAATATCGGTATCGGATGCACTGGGCAGACTGGCTGCAGTGGGCGGTGCACATTGTGGGAAAGACACAGGGAAAAGGGAGGATCCTCGTGCTGACAGCGATTTTGGGAATGCTGGGAGTTTTCCTGGCAAAGCAGGGCCTGGAGCAGGGAGCGTTTTTTTGGGCAGACTCCGTCTGGTCTTTGCTGGTTTTTCCCATATTTCTTTGCTTCCCCTGGGCGCTGACCACGGCTGTTATATGGCGGCAGAGCTGCCGCCGTCAACCGTCGGAGAGTCTTGTGCTGCGGCTGAAGGAGGACCGGATGATTCTGGAGGGGGCCGGTATCAGGGAGGTTTTACTGGACGACTTTTGCGGCTGCGAGCGTGCCGGAGGGCTTTTATTAGTGAAACATCGGGGAATCGGCGAGGAGGTGTACTACAGCCTTTTGCCCAGGCGGGTTTTTCAGGAGCCGGGAGAGGAAGAGAAATTTCTGGAGGAGCTGGAGAGGAGAGCCAGGGAGAGCCGTCAGAAGGAAACGAAAGATGAAAACGTTCCGTGGGATGAAGGGATTGAGACCGGACCGACAGAAAAGAAGTACGGCTCCGCGGATTTGTGCCCTTCGGGGTGCTATCGGTATTCATTGGACGAAGAGGGGCTGGCGCATATGCTGGCGGTCTATCAGGCCGCTGGGAGCGAGCGGCAGCGGAAAGGAATCCGGGCGGGGGTTTTTCTGGCAGCCGGTGTATGCCTCACGGCTTCGGCGGCTCTTTTCTGGCTTTTAAGCTGGCAGGGACTGCTGCTTCTCCTGCTTTTTGGACCGATGGCCCGGCTTTTTACAGGCAGGCGCGTATATAGTGAGCAAGATTTCCTGGAAGCGGTCAAGGCCGGAAATTATAGTCACATGCTGGGGGAATGGCAGGTGGATCTGTCGGGGGATCTGATCTGTGCACGTGTGAATGACCGCCAGTGCCTGATTGGCTGGAAGGGCCTGAAGGAGGTGCTGTTGGTGGAGGATACCTATGTGCTTGGCTATGGAGGAAACAGAACCAGTCAGATCAGCGTGCCTGTGAGCGCCCTGGCCGGTTCCTCCGGAGAACAGGAGTTTTTGGAACGCTGCGGGGAACAGGGGCTGAAGCCGCCCGGGGAAGCAGTACGGATCCCCAATGCAAAAAAAGCCGGCAGCAGAGGCAGAAAATTTTACAGGATCGCCCTGACAACGGCGCTGATTTTTCTGGCGTTCCGAAGCCTGTGGCCCCGCATTTCGGTGAACTTGAAGCCCGTTTCCCTGGAAGAGCAGCGCAGTATTCTGGAGGAGCTGGGGTTTGGGATTCCGGAGGAGCTGATGGAGGAGATCAGGCAGTGGATGGAGGAGGAAGGGGCTTACAGGGAATATGTGGAGAGAACGCCTTTTTATGAGCTGCTTCTGGGCCTTGCGCAACCAAAGTGGGATCAGGAAACCTGGGAAGTGACTGCTTTTCCCGAGCAGGCCTATTGGTTTGACTGGGAGGCCTGGGATGTAGAGGGAAGCTATGAGGAAATCCTGAAGGGCGTAGAGAGCCTTTCGGCAGGTGAGCTGCGCTTTGAACAAATCGTCACAGACTGGAGCGGCGCCAGTTGGGAATATGGGACGGGACGCATTAAACTGACCTTTACCTGCAATGGAAAACCCTGCAGCATGAGCCTGCAGGTATCCCACGACTGGCTGGACAATTCCGTGATTAAAAAGCTCAATGGAATCCTGGCACAGCTTCCGGGCCGGGAAGGGGACCGGTGGATTTATGCCTGTGACGACGGGGGACAGGGAGCTATCCTTTTTTACCGGGACAGAGCGTGGGCCCGGAAGTTTGAAAAGCGCACGGGCATTGAGCTCTACTTTCGGTAGAATACATAATAGTGCTCTGTTTCCATCATAGAATAGGAATATCCCGTGAGACCTTCGTCTGAAAAAACACCCTGCCAGCCGGAGCCTTTGTTGCACACCAGAATTTCTTCGCCGGTGTATTTTTCCGGTGCCCGGAAGTGGAGGTTTTGGTAGTCCTGGAGATAGCCGGCTTCGTTGCAGTGGCTGACAAATTCATCGGGAGGCACGGGATTTGACAGAAAATAGAATTCGCCCACCTCATCCAGCACATAGATTTCCCGGGCTCTTTGTTCCGGGGACAGAAGGGAGAGTGCCTGATCCACGCCTCCGTAGATCTGAAATACTGCGGCGTTCTTTGGGAAAAAATACTCGACAGAAAAGCCGGCAAAGGATACGCCGTAGCATATTGTCAGAACCGCTGCCCAGGCCATACCTGCGAATCGCCTGCGAAACAGCCCGCCTACCGCAAAAATACCGTTAACGCAAAAAAATGCCAGGGCGATGAAGATTCCGTTGATATGATAATTATAATATCCGCACAGGAGAAACATAAAGCCTTCCGCCAGGGTGAGAAACAGAACGAGAAGATCCGTGCTTAGGCGTTTTTCCCTAAGATCCTTCACGGATCGGACAATGCTGTGGACAACGCCTGCCGCGATCAGCGGAGGGCTGAGAAGGTACATGGTCCAATAGCGGTCCGAGGAGCCGTATTTGCCGTCGGAGGTGAAGGGATAGGTGAGATTTTTCAGCTTTCCCAGAATACCTGACAGGGAAAGAGCCACCTCTTCGGTGCGGTTGGTGATCATTTTGGGCACGGAAAAAAAAGGAGTCACGATAGGATCCAGATCAAAATAATTTACCGCAAACACCAGGATGGGGGGAACGGCCAGAACCCACAGAGGAATGGCCAGAAACAAAAGCTGCCGAAAACGAAGGAAGCGTCCTTCACGGCGGTAAAAAAGATAGTACAGCCCCCACAGCACGCAGAATACGGAAACCACCAGGGCGGCGATAATGTAGGTGTACAGGGTAACGCCCAACAGAACTCCGGCCAGTGCAAAATAGCCATAAAGCCTTCGGCCAGGATGTTTGCAGGCCTTTTTCAGAAGCCGCACCAGAACAAACAGGGATACGGTCAGAACCCCCAGCATGGAATTGCAGTCCAGGGCATAACGGCTGCTCATGATAAAGTAGGGAAAGATGCCAAGAAGCGTCAGCCCGGCGAGCAGGCCCCGGTCTCCCCATTTTTCTCTCATGAGCAGGGCGCCGAAGAGTACCGTAATGATCCCCATTAGGGCAGCGGGCATGCGCAGTGTGACTATATTCAGTCCAAAAAGCTTCACCAGCAGAGCGCAGAAATAGGTGTAAAAGGCACTTTGCTCTCCATAAAAATTTGAGGGGCAGACAGGCAGAAAATTTCCGTACCGATCCGTTCCGAAGTTGGCAATAGACCAGGCGTTGAGCCCCAGTCCTGCCTCGTCAATATGCATTCCCAAAGGGACCGCGGCAATGCGGCAGATCCGCAAAAGAGAAGCTGCAAAAAGGAGAATGCCGGCACATATATAAAGTCTGCGTTTACTCATCTGCTTTCCCTCCGTGGATGATGTTCTCCGCCGCCTGACGCTTGGTAATACACAGGTTCATGGCCATTTTTTCGATGTAGTGGTGAGCCGCAGGTTCGTCCAGGCCCTGTTGGTTGATCAGAAGCCATTTTGCCCGATTTACAAGCCGGATTTCCTCCATTTTTTCTTCGACGGACAGGGTCTTTTTTTCCATTTTCCGCAGACGCTCCCTGGCGCTGGTCAGCCAGCCTAAGGCCAGGGAGAGCGCCTGTTTTGAGGTGGGCTTGGGCAGTGTAAAGACACCGTGGGGTACTACTTTGTCATAGATTCCCATGTAGGTTTCAGACCGTGCCAGAAGCAGCACCACTGTGCCGGTTTCTGAGCAGATATCGATGGCAAAGCGCACACCGGTGTCGTCGGGAAGCGGTGAATTGATGATGACAAGGTCAAAAGGCCGCTCTGCGAATGTCCGCCTCGCCGCGTTGACGCTGGAGACCGTGTGAACCTGGGAAAAGGCGGATTCCGGAAGCAGCGGGGACAGGGCGGAATTAATGTTCTGTGACGCCGAGGCCACCAGAACGCTGTATGTTCGTTCTTCCAAACTCATACAATCCTCGTTTCTGTGCCATTTATACACTATTTCTATACCGTCCTGCGCAGCCTGTCTGCAGGGAAGAGCTGCCCGGCACATTTATCTGTTGCAGTAGGCATCCAGGATGGCAGGGGGGATGTGTGCCTTGATAAAGGAGCTGTCTGCGGCGGCTCTGCATGCCTGTTCCAGGCTGGCGGGGAGACGCTTCAGTTCCAGAAGGGCCAAACGAGAGGAATCTGCCTGATAAAGGTTTTCATTTACAGGGGGCCTCAGGGGCAGGCGGTCTCTTATGCCATCCAGACCGGCCTGGATGATCAGAGCAAAGGCCAGATAGGGGTTGGCCTCCGGATCCGGCGAGCGCAGCTCTGCCCGCCGGTATTCTCCCTCTGCGGCGGGGATTCTAATGAGCTGGGAACGGTTCTGGGCAGACCAGGAAATATATTCCGGAGCCTTACATTTGCCCAGCCGCCTGTAGGAATTCTCTCCAGGGTTCAAAAACAGGGTCATTTCACGGATGTGCAGCAGGATACCTGAGATCATGGAATCCATCTGGTTGGAGCCGTCCTGAGCTTTTACAGATATATTGATGTGGAAACCGTTGCCCGGGTGATTGATCAGAGGCTTTGGACTGAAATCGGCTGTCAGACCGTTTCGGCAGGCGACAGTCTTGGCCACGGTACGGAAGGTCATGGCCTGATCCGCCGCCGTCAGCGCATCCGAGTAGCGAAAATCGATTTCATTTTGTCCGGGGCCTTCCTCGTGGTGGGAGCTTTCCGGGCAGATGCCCATCTGCTCCAGGGTCAGGCAGATTTCCCGGCGAATGTTTTCCCCCTTGTCTTCCGGCGCCATATCCATATATCCGGCTTCGTCGTAGGGGATCCGGGTGGATCTGCCGGCTTCGTCCGTGGTAAACAGGTAAAATTCCTGCTCTGCCCCGAAGAAAAACCGGAGGCCGGCTTTTTCTGCGTCTTCCACGGCTTTTTTGAGAATTTTCCTGGTGTCCTGTTTAAAGGGACTTCCGTTGGGACGGGCAATATCCGCAAACATGCGGACTACCCGGCCATGCTCCGGACGCCAGGGAAGGGGGGCCAGTGTCCCGGGCTCCGGGCGCAGCAGCAGGTCGGACCGGGTCTCGTCCCCGAAGCCTGCCACAGAGGAGGCATCAAAGGCTATTCCATAATCGAAGGCCCGGGAAAGCTCCTGAGGCATGATGGATATATTTTTTTGCCTGCCAAACACATCGCAAAAGGTCAGGCGGATGAATTTTACATCCTCCTCCCGGACATACTGCATTACTTCCTGCTTTGAATAACTCATTTTTGTCCCGAGTCCTTTCTGATTCATTTTTACAAGCAATATATACCGGATCCCGGGCTGTGTCAAGAAAAAGTACATGTGTGCAGGCTGTGGCCGGCACACTGGGAACTGTAACGCGATACTTGACAAAACAGCCGGGAAAGCGCATAATCAAAACGAAAAGGGCAAGGGTGTCTTTGAAGAACTTTCAGAGGATATCCCTGCCCTTTTTGTATCTTGGGAAGATACATTCTGTGATGGGAAAAGTCCTTCGAGCAGGATAATTATTTGTAAAAGAAAGGTATGGGGAGCGTATGCATAAGTATATTTTTATCACGGGAGGCGTTGTGTCGGGGCTGGGAAAGGGGATCACGGCGGCGTCCCTGGGGCGGCTGCTGAAGGCACGAGGGCTGAAGGTGGCGGCTCAGAAGCTGGATCCGTATATCAATGTGGATCCCGGCACCATGAGTCCTTATCAGCACGGGGAGGTGTATGTGACCGAGGACGGCACGGAGACAGATCTGGATCTGGGGCATTATGAGCGTTTTATCGACGAAGATCTGAATCAGTTTTCGAACCTTACCACAGGAAAGGTATATTGGAACGTGCTGAACAAGGAACGCCGGGGCGAGTATTTGGGATCCACCGTACAGGTTATTCCCCATATCACCAATGAGATCAAGGATTTCGTCTACCGTGTGGGAGAAAAGACAGAGGCGGACGTGGTAATCACCGAAATCGGGGGCACCATCGGTGATATTGAATCCCAGCCCTTTATAGAGGCGGTGCGGCAAATTTCCCTGGAGGCGGGACGGGAGAACAGCCTGTTCATTCATGTGACACTGGTGCCCTTCCTGAGGGGCTCCGATGAACACAAATCCAAGCCTACTCAGCATTCCGTGAAGGAGCTGCAGGGGATGGGGATCAATCCGGACATTATTGTGCTTCGCTGTGACGAGCCTCTGGAGGAGAGTATTTTTCGCAAAATTTCCCTGTTTTGTAATGTGAAGCAGGATTGTGTCATTGAAAACATCACTCTGCCGAACCTGTACGAAGCGCCCCTGATGCTGGAGCGGTCTCACTTTTCGGAGGTGGTATGCCGGGAGCTGGGAATCAAGGCGCCGCAGCTCCAGCTGGATGAGTGGAGGCAGATGGTGGAGCACAGCAAGGTTTGCTCCGGCACGGTGCATATTGGGCTGGTGGGCAAGTATGTGGCACTGCATGATGCATACCTTTCCGTGGCGGAGGCCCTGCGCCATGCGGGATATTATCATCAGGTTCAGGTGGAAATCAAATGGATCGATTCGGAGGGCATCACCCGGGAAAATTACAGAGAGCAGCTGGCAGGGCTGGAAGGCATCCTGGTTCCGGGAGGCTTTGGGGGCAGGGGAATTCAGGGCATGATCCTGGCGGCTCAATATGCCAGGGAGGAGGGGCTTGCCTATTTCGGCATCTGTCTGGGCATGCAGGTGGCGGTAATCGAATATGCCAGAAACGTCGCCGGCCTTTCCTGTGCGGATTCGGGAGAATTTGACGCCGGCTGCGCCCATAAGGTCATCGACTTTATGCCGGGCCAGAGCGATGAGGTAGACAAGGGGGGAACCCTGAGGCTGGGGGCATATCCCTGCCGGATTATGCCGGGCACTGTCATGGAGCGCTGCTATGGAAAGGGCCTGATCAGCGAACGACACAGACACCGGTACGAGTTCAGCAATGATTATCGTGAGCTATTACAGGAAAGGGGGCTGGTGATCAGCGGCACCTCCCCGGACGGCAGGCTGGTGGAGACGGTGGAGCTGCCGGACCGCCCGTTTTATGTGGGGGTTCAGTATCATCCCGAATTCAAAAGCCGCCCCAACGCGCCCCATCCCCTTTTCCGGGGATTTATCGGGGCCGCCATGAAAGCCTCCAGCATTCATTGACGTGAGGGCCTGGTATCGTCTATACTATTATTAACGATACCAACGTCAGAGAGGAGGCGTCCGCATGAAAATTGTGTTTCATCAGCCGGCTGTTTACTGGGAGGAGGGCTTTCCCCTGGGAAACGGCCGGCTTGGAGCGGTTATGTACGGCGGCTGTGAAAAAGAGGTCCTGAAGCTGAACGAGGACACTCTGTGGTCGGGATACCCCGTAAAGAGTCAGCGGGGAATGTCGGCTGAAGCCAAGGCCCGGGCAGGGGCTCTGGCCCGGGAGGGAAAACCGGCGCAGGCTATGGAAATTCTGGAAAAGAAGCTGTGGGAAGCGGAAGATGTGCAGATGTATGTGCCTTTCGGGAACCTGTATCTGGAGTTTGCCGGTGACCGGGAGATCACCGGCTACCGGAGAAGTCTGGACCTGGAAAGGGCGGTGGCCACAGTAGAGTATGAAAACAGGGGAAAGCGTTACGAGCATACCTGTTTTTGCAGCGAGCCCGCCCGGGCCTGCTTTTACAGAATCCGTTCGGAGGAGGCCTTTACCGTAAAAATCAGCGCAGGAGAGGGCTTTCTGCAGGATATGCGCTATGAAGAGGACGGCTTCCTGCTGTGGGGCCAGTGCCCGGGAAGAAGTGGTTTTACAGTGACGGAGGGAAATGGGGGAGGAGTGCAGCAGACCTTTTCTCAGGAGGCAGAGGAGCGGGGAATGGGTTATCTGGGGGCAGGAGTGGTCCGGCTGGGGGACGGCAGAACCCGGGTTCAGGAGGATGGTCTTCTCTGTCAGGATACTCATGAGCTGGTGCTTTGCTTCGGGATTCGTTCAAGCTTTAACGGCTGGGACAGGCATCCTTGGGTTCATGGGCTGGATCCGGAGAAGCTGATCCGGGAGGATATGTCCGGCTGGACGGAGGACTTTGACACATTGTTGGAAGAGCATGTCCGGGATTACCGCGCTTTCTTTGACAGGGTCCGGCTGGACCTGGGAGAAAGCGGCAGGGAGGAAATGGATATCTGCCAAAGAATTCGGGAGCTGGAAGCGGGAGAAGAGGACATTTCTCTGTATGCGCTGTTATTTGACTTTGGCAGATATCTGCTGATCTCGTCATCCAGGCCCGGCACCCAGCCCGCAAACCTTCAAGGAATCTGGAATCAGGAGAAGATCCCGCCCTGGTTCTGCGATTACACCGTAAACATCAATACCCAGATGAATTACTGGCTGACAGGGCCCTGCAGGCTGCATGAGCTGTCGGAGCCTCTGGTAAGAATGAACAGGGAGCTTCTGGCAAACGGCAGGGAGTGCGCCGGACAGTTATTCGGGGTAAAGGGTTCGGCCTGCTTTCACAATGTGGATTTGTGGAGAAAGGCCTCTCCTGCCACAGGGAAAGCCGAATGGGCATACTGGCCCTTCGGCGCGGCCTGGATGTGCAGAAACCTTTATGAGGAGTATTTATTTACCAGGGATGAAGAATATTTGAAGGAGATTTTTCCCATCCTGGAGGAGAATGTGATCTTTTGCATGGAGATGCTGGAGAAGCTGCCGGAGGGCTATGGGGTCTGCCCCGCCACGTCGCCGGAAAATGAATTTCGGGGGCCCGACGGAAATTCCTCCACAGCCCGGTTTACGGAAAATACCCTGGCTATTATCCGGAATCTGTTCCGGGATTATCTGGAAGCCTGTCATGTACTGCAGACCGGGGCAGAGACAAAGGTGGCGGCAGCCGGTCTTTTGGAGCAGATCATTCCGGTGAGAATGGGAAGCGGCGGACAGATCCTGGAGTGGGACAGGGAATGGGAGGAGTGTGATGTGCATCACAGGCACCTGTCTCATTTATATGAGCTTCATCCGGGCAGGGGTATTACGGCTGAGAATCGGGAGCTGTGCCGGGCGGCGGAAAAAAGTCTGCTGCTTCGGGGAGAAGACGGCACAGGATGGAGCCTGGCCTGGAAGATCTTGATGTGGGCGAGGCTGGAGAACGGAAAGCGCACGGAGGCGGCCATGAAAAAAATGTTCTGCCTGGTGGAGCCGGGCAGAAACGCAAAATCTCATGGAGGCGGTTTGTACCCCAATCTGTTCTGCGCCCATCCGCCCTTCCAGATCGACGGTAATCTGGGATATACAGCCGGCGTTGCGGAAAGTCTTTTACAAAGCCATGGCGCAGAGCTGGTGCTTCTGCCGGCGCTGCCGCCCTCCTGGAAGAGAGGAAGAGTTCAGGGATTGGGTGCCCGGGGAGGTGTGGAGGTTTCTCTGGAATGGGATGAAAATCAGGTTTCCTATATCCTTTATTCCCGGGAAGATCTGCAGGTGACAGTGCGGACGCCCGGGAGTGCCGGCAGGCAGATATGCCTTATTGCCGGCAAGGAATATAAGGGAAAATTTTTTCAACCAAGTTGTGCGTCGGTGTAGAATGGGTTATAATGGAAAACAGGAGCCTTGCGGCAAATTTCATTGGCCGTGAGTATAAAAGTATGCAGCCGGGCTGGTGGATTGACCGGATTATTTTCGGCAGAATATAATTTGGTCTCATACTGGACCGGCAGGAATGGAGGAGCGCATGAAGAGAATCGGTATGTTGACCAGCGGAGGGGATTGTCAGGCCCTGAACGCCGCCATGAGAGGCGTTGTGAAAACTTTGTTCAACAGCAAGACGGACGTGGAGATCTATGGCTTTCTGGACGGCTACAGGGGGCTGATCTACAGCAAATTTCAGATGCTGACCGGCAAGGACTTTTCCGGGATCCTTACCAAGGGCGGCACCATTCTGGGAACCTCCCGCACACCCTTCAAGACCATTCAGGATCCGGACGAGAACGGAATCAACCGGGTGGAGGCCATGAAGCAGAATTATTACAAGCTGCAGCTGGACTGCCTGGTAATACTGGGAGGAAACGGCACGCACAAAACGGCCAACCTGCTTCGCCAGCAGGGACTGAACGTGGTGACGCTGCCCAAAACCATCGACAATGATCTGTGGGGCACCGACATGACCTTCGGCTTCCAGAGCGCCGTGAATATTGCCACCGATGCCATCGACTGCATCCATACTACAGCGGCCTCCCACAACAGAGTCTTTATCGTGGAGGTCATGGGACATAAGGTGGGGTGGCTTACTTTAAACGCCGGTATGGCCGGAGGCGCCGATATTATTTTAATTCCGGAGATCCCTTATGATATAGATAAGGTGATCAATAAAATAGAAGAGAGAGAGCAGAGAGGGAGCCGCTTTACCATTATTGCAGTGGCCGAGGGAGCCATCTCAAAGGCGGATGCCAAGCTGTCCAAGAAGGAGCTGAAGAAGAAGCTGGAGAAGTCTCCCTATCCTTCCGTGTCCTACGAGGTGGCGGCGGCCATCCAGAAAAAGACCGGCAGGGAGGTGCGGGTCACGGTTCCCGGACATATGCAAAGAGGAGGCAGCCCCTGCCCCTATGATCGTGTCTTTGCCAGCAGGCTGGGCGCCGAGGCGGGAAAAATGATACTGGACGACCAGTACGGGTTTATGGTAGGATATAAAAACCGCGAGATCGTCCGGGTTCCCCTGGAGGATGTGGCAGGGAAGCTTAAGACGGTGGAGCCCAACGCCACTATCGTCCGGGAGGCGAAGCTTTTGGGCATCAGCTTTGGCGATTGAGCCGCTCCCGGGACAACCGGTCCCGGCGGATGGGCTTCGAGCCGTCAGAACGTTTAGAGAAGCGAGGAACGCTAAAACATGTCTTATACAGCGCTTTACCGGAAGTTCCGCCCGGATACCTTTGGAGATGTGAAGGGGCAGGATCATATTGTCACCACTCTCAGGAATCAGCTGAAGGCGGGTCGAATCGGCCACGCTTACCTGTTCACCGGCACCAGAGGGACGGGCAAAACCACAGTGGCCAAGATTTTTGCAAGGACAGTGAACTGTGAAAACCCTTCGGAAGACGGACCCTGCGGGGAGTGCCGCAGCTGTCGGGCCATTGCGGCGGGAGCCAGCATGAACGTCATTGAGATTGACGCCGCTTCCAACAACGGCGTGGACAACATCCGGGAGATTGTGGAGGAGGTTTCCTATTCTCCTGCGGAGGGAAAATATAAGGTTTATATCATAGACGAGGTGCATATGCTCTCCATAGGAGCCTTCAACGCGCTGCTTAAGACCCTGGAGGAGCCGCCATCCTATGTGATATTTATTCTGGCCACCACGGAGGTGCACAAGCTGCCAGTGACTATCCTGTCCAGATGCCAGAGATATGATTTCCGGCGGATTTCCATAGATACCATTGCGGACAGACTTAAGGAACTGACTGAGGCGGAAGATGTGCAGGTGGAGGAGAAGGCGCTTCGCTATATTGCAAAGACCGCAGACGGATCCATGAGAGATGCCCTGAGTCTTCTGGATCAGTGCATTGCCTTTCATCTGGGGGCGGAGCTGACCTATGACAGAGTGCTGGACGTGCTGGGAGCCGTGGACACGGAGGTGTTCAGCCGTCTGCTGCGAAGCGTCCTGGACAGAGATGCGCTGGGATGTATCCGCCTGCTGGAGGAGATCGTCATGCAGGGACGGGAGCTGACCCAGTTTGTCACGGACTTTACCTGGTATCTGAGAAACCTGATGCTGGTGAAATCCTCGGACAACCTGGAGGATGTGATCGACATGTCCACGGACAATTTGAGACGTCTGAAGGAGGAGTCCCAGCTGGCGCAGCTGGATCAGATTGTGCGCTACATCAGGATTTTTTCCGAGCTTTCGGGCCAGATCCGCTACGCGGCGCAGAAACGGATTCTGGTGGAAATTGCCCTGATCAAGCTGTGCAGGCCTCAGATGGAGGTGGATCAGGAGGCCGTTCTGGATCGGATCCGGCAGGTGGAGGAGAAGGTGGAGAACGGCGTGGTGGTGTCAGCATCCTCTTCTGCGGTCCGGGAGACGGAAAGGGCAGGCGCCGCCGCGGAAAAGCCGCAGCTGCCCAAGGCCATACCCGACGATGTAAAGCAGATCGTGGCCAGTTGGCCGGCCATCGTAGGCGGCGCTGGAAATCCCATGCGCGTATATCTGAAATCGGCAAGGCTGAGTCTGGGCGGCGACAACCGGCTGATGGTGGTGCTGGAGGACGGCGTGGGATCGGACTATTTTCTCCAGCACCCGGAGAACCGGGAGCAGCTGGAAAAACTGCTCTCTGAGTTTTCGGGAAAGCAGATTCAGGTAAATGTCCAGACTGTCAGCGGGCAGCAGGAGTTTGAAGCGGCATATGTGGATCTGTCCCAGGTGATCCGTATGGAAATTGAAGAGGAAGATTGATACAGGCAGGCTTAAGCAGGCAGGGAGGTTAACATGGCAAAGAGAGGCGGATTCCCCGGCGGAATGCCGGGCAGCATGACAAATCTGATGAAGCAGGCTCAGAGGATGCAGCGTCAGATGGAGGAAGGAAAAAAGGAGCTTGAGACCAAGGAGTTTACGGCATCAGCCGGCGGCGGAGCCGTTGAGGTGGCGGTGAACGGTCAGAAGGAGGTTCTGCGGGTAAAGCTTACTCAGGAGGTGGTGGACCCCGATGATATTGAAATGCTGCAGGACCTGATTGTGGCGGCGGCCAATGAAGCTCTGCGCCAGGCAGAAGCGGCAAATGAGGAGCTGATGGGCCGGATGACCGGAGGGCTGGGAGGACTGCCCTTCTGATGGAACTGTACAGCGGACATATTAATAAACTGATCGAGGAGCTGGCGGCGCTTCCGGGAATCGGCAGCAAATCTGCTCAGCGTCTGGCCTTTCATCTGATCAATATGCCCCGGGACAAGGTGGAACGTCTGGCCCGGTCTATTTTGGAGGCCAAGGAAAACGTTTGTTACTGCAAGGAGTGCTTTACTTTGACAGACAAGGATGTCTGCCCGGTCTGCGCCAATGATAAGCGCAACCACAGGCTGATCATGGTGGTGGAAAACGTCAGGGACCTGGCGGCGTATGAGAAGACGGGAAGGTATGAGGGTGTGTACCATGTGCTCCACGGGGCCATTTCTCCCATGCTGGGCATCGGACCCGGCGACATCAGGCTCAAGGAGCTGGTGGAGAGGCTGAAGGACGATGTGGAGGAGGTTATTATAGCCACCAATTCCAGTCTGGAGGGGGAGACCACAGCCATGTATATCAGCAAAATGATCAAGCCCACAGGCATCCGGGTCACCAGGATTGCCAGCGGTGTTCCCGTTGGGGGAGATCTGGAATATATCGATGAGGTGACTCTTTTACGGGCGCTGGAGGGCCGTGTGGAGCTGTGAGCTCCGGAGTATGAGAAGGCTGCCGGAGGGCTCTATGAAGCTGTCGGCTCTGCCGAAGGCTCTGTGTCAGGCAGTTATAGGAAAGTCCCGCAAAAAGCGGACAGGAGGTACCGGTATGGCAGTAAGCGCAAGCTTATTCGGAAAATATCCCGACGGAAGGGATATCACATTATATACTATTTCCAATGGAAGAGGAATGGAAGCGGCAGTGACGGATCTGGGGGCAATTCTTGTAAGGCTCCTGGCTCCCGGAAGCGACGGAAAAGGAACCGATGTGGTGCTGGGATATGACAGAGGCGAGGATTATCTGGAAAACGGATGCTTTTTCGGTGCGGTTATCGGTCCCAGCGCCAATCGGATTGCCGGCGCGGCCTTTGAACTGGACGGCGCCGCATATTGTCTGGATATAAACGACGGACCTAACAATCTCCACAGCCACAGGGAGAAAGGGTATCACAAGCGGCTCTGGAAGGCTTGCCCCGGGGAAAACAGCGTAACCTTTTCCCTGGAGGATGAAGACGGAAGCATGGGCTTTCCGGGCAATAAGAAGGTCAGCGTGGAATATGCTCTGGATGAGGAAAACGCGCTTACCCTTACATACCATGGAATCAGTGACAAAAGGACGATTTTGAACCTGACGAACCATACATATTTCAATCTGGACGGACATGACAGCGGCAGGATCGAGGAGCATGAGCTTTGGCTGGGGGCTTCCTGCTATACGCCGGTACTGCCCGGGGCCATACCTACAGGGGAGACAGCCCCTGTAAAGGGAACGCCTATGGACTTTACGGTGCCGAAGAAGATAGGAAAAGATATCGGAGAGGATTTTCGCCAGCTGGCTCTGACACAGGGATACGACCACAATTGGGTGATTGACGGCTGGGATGGGAGCCTTCGGCATTTTGCAACCCTGAAGGCTCCTGTGAGCGGACGCGTCATGAAGGCCTATACCACCCTGCCCGGCTTTCAGTTCTATGCTGGCAACTGCATTACTGAAGAAAAAGGGAAGGGAGGAGCTGCCTATGGTCCCCGCATGGGATTGTGCCTGGAGACTCAGTATTATCCTGATTCCGTCAACCATCCTGAATTTCCCTCCTGCATTTTCGGAGAGGATAAGGAATACACTTCCGTAACGGTTTACCAATTTGCTGTATCATAAAAATTCTGTCGAATGTTTTTTTGTCCTGCGCGACAAAGAACGCTAAAAATGCCTCCCATGCCGATGCTATCATAAGATGAGATGCCCCTGTCCGCGAGACAGGAAGCAGAAGAAGGATAGAGTCGACATGGGAGGTGCTTTTATGGATTTACCGAAAAATATCACACAGATCGGAGAGACAAATCCTAATTGCAAGGTTTACGCTGAGGATTATGTCATTTCCTATATGAAGCAATTGAACGGACATGCAATGGATAAAGCGCTGGCTGTGGCGCTGTATGGTATCCGCAGGGAAGAGGCAGGGATAACCTATCTGTTTTTGTATGGAGCCGCCAGGCTGTCCTTCCTTCAGAGAGAAACCAGACACCTTTCCCAGGCGGCTTTGCAGGAAATAGAAAAACTCAGGAAAAAATATTTTTCTCAATATGAATTCCTGGGGTACCGGATGCTTGACGGTGAGATGGTGGAAGGCTTCCATATATGTGAACAGAGCGTGTGCAGGTACATAGCAGGATATGCGCAATTCTATGAAAAAAATGACAGCATGCTGAACTTTATGCTGGCGGAGCGGAAGGAAGACGCAAAGCCGGAAGAGGTGGACCAGGAAAAATATGAGACGGTAAAGCGCCGGCAGGAGGAACGCAGAAGCCAGTCAAGGGAATATGGAAGCCAGAGAGAGAGCCCTCTTCGGCGAACCGAAGCATCCCTTCCGGCCCAGCGGGGAATGCACCGGATGAAAATGGCCGCTGCGGCTGTTTTCGGCCTGCTCTGCATCGTGGGATTAGGCAGTATGGACGGAGGCCAGCGGCTGAATGAGCTGCAGACGGCGGCAAAAAATATGATTGCTCAGTGGAACACCAGACAGCTGCCGGATGCAGTGGAGGTCAATGCGCCGGCCCAGGCCGGGACTATCGTGGCTGAGGACAAGCTGACGGAGGCTATAAAGAAGGAGAACGAAGGCGCCGGCGTCCTGCCGGAGCAAAACCCTTCCGGAGAGCCTTCCGTGACGGATCCCGCAGCTTCCCCGGAAACTCCTTCGGAAGGGTCGCCCGATCCCGGAACGCAGGGAACGGAGCCCGGAGGGGAGAACGATTCGCAGACTGTCCCGGAAGCCGGTGTCAAGCCTGGGGCCTCATCTGAGGGGGAGACAGCTTCGGGAACGGCCCAGGAAACACCTCCGGAAGCTGCGCAGACACCTGCGCCGGAACCGGTGTCCTACACCATTCAAAAAGGAGATACTCTGATTGGAATTTGCATCAGAACATACGGAAGCGATGACCGGGTGGCAGAGATCTGCTCCCTCAACAATATTTCAAATCCTGATGATATCAAGATAGGACAAAAAATTTTATTACCATAGAAAAGGATGTATGGTATAATGTCCGCAAAGGGCAGAGCCAAGTGCCCGAAGAAACAACTGCCAAGCTTGCTTGGGCAGGCGCTTCTTCGGGGATTTGGCGAGCGAAGCGAACCCGGAAAACCGAAGGTTTTTCGGGTCTCTGCCCGAGAGTCGCGGATGGCCAGCCGAGAGTCGCGGATGAGTGGTCACTGCGGCCACTTAAGTGGTCACCGGGTTCACTCAAGTGTTCCCTGACCTCCACAGACAGGAAAAGACAGGCGGATTCAGAAAATTCAGAGTATAGATAAAACCGTGTGAAAGGCGTGCGGGTATGGCGGATATTAAAAGCTATATAAAAGAAAAGGAAAAGCGGGAGAGACGGCAGGCCGGCTATAAAGAAAAAATTATGGTGCATAAGCTGGCCAAGGTTTACCGCGTTCTTCTGATCGCAGCTGCAGCCGTGGCCTTGATTGTAATAGCGGTGATCCAATATCAGCGGCATGTGTATACAGATTATGAAACGGTTTCTTCTATTTCAAGAGAGAAAACAACCGGGTCGGTGGACGTGCGTCTGGGAAACTCTATTTTGACATACAGTAAGGATGGAGCCCACTGTACGGATCTGAAGGGAAACGTGACATGGAACCAGACCTATGAAATCCAGGATATCAGGCTGGCAGTCTGCGGCAATACGGTTGCCATAGGCGAATATAATGGAAGAAGCATTTATGTGCAGAATTCGGAAAAACTTCTGCATCAGATCACCACTACTATGCCTATCCGAAATCTGGCAGTTTCTTCTTCGGGGAGAGTGACAGCAGTTCTGGCCGACACAGATCTGACATGGATCTATACATACGATCCCGGAGGAAATGTAGCATTCTGGGGACGGGTTCACATGGATGGTTCCGGGGAACCCACAGCGATCAGCCTCTCTCCCAATGGGGAGCTTTTGGCTGCAGCCTATATGTATGTTGACGCGGGAGTGCTGAAGACGAACATTGTATTTTACAATTTCGGATCTGTGGGAGAGAATAACAGTGACCATATTGTGAGCAACGACACCTATCCGGATACGATTATTCCGCAGATTCAGTTTATGAATGATGACACGGCATTTGCGGTGGGGGATAATCGTCTGGTAATTTACAAGGGCAGCCAGAAGCCTACGGTGGCGGCAGGATATATGTTTGACGCCAAGCTCAGATCCGTTTTTTACAGTGACAAGTACATAGGATTGGTGTTTTATTCCGAGGACGCTGAAAACAGCTACCGTATGGATGTCTATGACACAAAGGCGGAAAAGCGCGGAAGCTATTATTTTGATATAGAATACAGAGATATTTTTTTCGAACAGGAAGGCTTTGTGGTGTATAATGAAACCGAGTGCCTGATTATGACGCTGGACGGCGCAGAAAAGTTCAACGGCTCATTTTCCAAGGCGGCGGGTCTCGTGATTCCCGTGGGAGGATCCTACAGATATGCGCTGGTGACAGAGCATTCCATAGACACGATTCAGCTAAAGTAGCGAAGGACAAAGGATGCATATGGGAAGAAACGGAGCCGTATGCCGCAGAGATGCCCGCCAGACGGACAGGAAGGATAAGAATGGAAATCAATATACTGTTAGTGGCAGCAGCAGCCGCTGCGATAATCAAAATGATCGACGGATATAAAAAGGGAATGATTAAGGAGATTATTTCCCTGGTGTCCATGGTGATCCTGTGTGTGGTTGCCGCCCTGCTGGCCAACGGTGTGAGCAGCTACCACGACGGCAAAATCTTCAATGTAATCGTTATGGGAGCCCTGCTTGCAGCGCTGGGAATCGTACATCATCTTCTGGGGCTTGTCTTTTTTTCTGCAAAGATGCTTTCAAAGCTTCCCGTTGTGCACTTTGTGGATAAGCTTTTGGGGATTGTATTCGGGGCTTTTGAGATCATTCTGGTTCTCTGGACAATATACACCTTTATCATGATGATGGATCTGGGAGTTATAGGACAGGTGGTTTTGGCATACACGGAGGAAAGCGAGATTCTGACATGGATATACCGCCATAATTATCTGGCGTATGGCATAGAGAGGCTTCTGGAAGAGTTCAGCTTTATTCCGCTTTCCATACCGACGTCGCTGTTCACGGCTTTGCCGCGGATGTGAAGAATAATGATTCCGAAAAAGTTATGGAAAATATTGTTGACAGGAAAAAGGTGAGAATGATATAATAAAACTCCACTGCAGGAGCGGATTTGCTTGATATGCATGATCTGGCGGAATATACGCGAAGGCAACTGAAAAAAAGTGCAGTGAAATTGAAAAAAGCTGTTGACAAAGCGAAAGACATATGATATTCTATCAGAGTTGCCGCTG
>ERZ779621.79-NODE-79-length-72163-cov-9.797928_pt1 | contig 72163 bp, 56 predicted proteins | sample MGYA00514215_ERZ779621 | MGnify/ENA primary metagenome ERZ779621 (study PRJEB29562, sample SAMEA4376715) | mouse gut metagenome | isolation source: Cecum | study: EMG produced TPA metagenomics assembly of the A DSS colitis mouse model was used to assess the microbial...
TCCTGCTTGTATGCCCGTAAATCAAGGCTTTTTTGAGATAATCAACCATTTTATAACAAAAAGCATAAAAATGATATAGAGTTCTGTCAGGCTTCAGTATAATGTTATCAGAATTTGGAGGGAGACAGGAAGATGCTTACGGTTATTTTGTCAGCAATATCATTGTTTATGGCGGCGGCAGTACTTTACTTTTTTACCGCTCCGAAGCCCACGATTCTGCTTTTGAGAAAAATGATGAGCGGCGATGGCGTTTTAAAATATCCTGTCGAGTGCAGGGAAGAAGATTTGGCTGTTGATGTTCAAATGGATCTTAAATATCCGTCGGCTCACGGCAGGAATTATTATGATTTATATCTGCCGAAAAATGCAAAAAGGAAATCTCCTGTGATTATCTGGATCCACGGAGGTGGATTTATTGCAGGCGGAAAAGGCAGTACAAAGAATTGGGGTAAATTATTTGCCGATGCAGGTTACGCCGTTGCGGCTGTCGATTATGAATACGCTCCCAAAATTATTTATCCCGGACAGACAGGGCAGATTCAGGAATTTGTCAGAGAATTGAAGAGACGGGCGATGGAAGGCCTGCCCATTGATATGAACAGGGTATATCTGGCGGGGGATTCGGCAGGAGCGCACATAGCCGCTCAATGCGGGCTGCTGGCTGTAAACGCAGATTTTGCAAATAAAATCGGCGTAAAATCAGAGTTATCACGCGACGAGCTGATGGCGATGCTTTTGTATTGCGGACCGTATAATATCGAGAAGATTTTTAAAACAGACAGCAAAAGGGCGCAGTTTATTATTGGAAAAATTGGCTGGGCTCTCCTTTGAGATGCAAGGCAGAGAGCTGGCGGAAAAACTGAAAAGTATCGGAGTGATGACCTAAGTACTTTTTTTTGATAAATCAGAGGGAGAAGTCGGCCATGTTTATCAGTATGATTTATCCTGCAGAGCAGGGTATGAAAGTTATCAAAGAACGATGGAATTTTTGGCACAGGTCAAAAGCGCTGACACTGTAGAATAAAAGGTGAAGGGAATGTGATTTCTATGTCTTCCGGCAATGCAATTGATTCTGCATATGAGAAAATTTCAATGCGTGAAAAATTAGCCTATGGTAGTGGTGATATAGCAACAAATTTGATAGGTAATTTTATCACGGCGTACATTTCGTATTTTTATTCAAAAGCGTTGGGTATGTCCACGGAGATGACAGGTATTATATTTTTGCTGTCACGTATTTTCGACGGTGTATCCGATATACTTATGGGGATTATCATTGACAAAACTCGTTCCAGACATGGTAAAGCACGTTCCTGGATACTTTGGCTTGCCGTTCCTTTTGCTATCAGTGCGGTTCTGATGATGCTTGTTCCGCGGGGCTGGAGCCGAACGGCGCAGGGAATGTATATTTTTATAACCTATAACCTGACAACCACAGTGTTTTCAACAGCAATTACGCTGCCCTACGGCGTTCTTAATTCACTTATTACGCGGGACCGCGATCAGCGCGCGATGCTTAATATTGCCCGCATGGTTATGGCCGCCATGGGTGTGCTTATTGTCAGCATAGCGACAATGCCTCTCGTCAATTCCATGGGCGGAACGCAAAAGGCATGGGTTATAGTCGTAAGCATATATGCTGTGATCGCAGCAGTTTTGTACTTCGTATGCTTTATTGGAACCAAGGAACGTGTAACGGCTGAGGTAACGGGTCAGCATGACAATATCCCTGCCCTGAAAGCACTTGGCAGCATTATAAAAAACCGTTATTGGTGGATGATTTTGATTTTATCAATTGTTGACGGCGTTGGCTCGTCTATTGGAAGCACGGTTAATGTTTTTTACACAGATTATATCCTGGGCGACAGTAACTTAATGTCATTCCTGGCGATTTTAATGACTGTCCCGGCTATGGCAGCCCTGCCTTTTGCCACATTGTGCATCAGAAAAAAGGGTAAAAGAAATACGATGCTGATCGGTCAGATCATGTCCTTTATTGTCTGTTCGCTTCGGTTAATTGCTCCTGCCAATATTCCCTATTTGTTTACGATGATTGCGTTAAAGGGTGCGGCGGTTGCTTTTACAAGCATGGTCATTCATGCCATGCTTGCCGATACCATTGAATACGGCCAGTGGAAAACAGGTGTGCGCGTTGAGGGCATAACATATAGCGCAAGCAGTATGTCAAACAAGGTTGCGGGTGGTGTAGGATCTGCGACTGTGGGACTTTTATTGGGGCTTGCAGCCTTTGACGGATCACTGGCAGCACAGCCCAAGACGGCACTTAATATGATTCAAGGCCTGTTTTTGTATCCTTCTATAATTGTCAGCGGAATAATCATAGTTATTCTCTGCTTTTATGACCTGGACAAGCGGTATCCTGCAATCATGGAAGAATTACAAAAGCGCACTGCAAAAGAGACAACAGAGTGAAGTATACCCCGGCAGCATTAGCGGGATGAAAGGTAAAACGAGGAGTGGAGGATTTGGAAAAGATGAAAGCAGAAGTATTTTGCACTTATCAGGAAAATGGATGTCTTCAGAAGAAATCTCACGAGCTTATTTTGACACAAACCAGGCAGGTGGAGAACAATGTGGTAAATTTTTATCCCGCGTTTACGTATCAGAGGATAACCGGTTTTGGCGGAGCCATGACAGAAGCAGCAGCCTGCACGTTGTCAAAGCTTTCAGACAGTGACAGGGATGCGGCGCTTAAGGATTACTTCGGTGAAGACGGCAGTGGGTATTGGCTTTTCATTGGTACAGCGGCGACCATTTTGAAGCTGTAAGGATGGTGCAGGAGCAGTTCCCTGAATTGAAGCTTATACTCAGTGAATGCTGCTGCCTGTATGTTCCGTCCAACAGTCCGGAAGTGTGGGCACATGCCAGGAAGTATGCTCATGATATTATAGGGAATCTGAATGCAGGGATGGATACCTGGTTTGACTGGAATCTGTTTCTGGACGAACAGGGCGGTCCGAATCATGTGGGAAATTATTGCTCTTCACCTATAATGCTGGACGGAAACGGAGGATATGAAAAACGTGCTCCATACTACTATATTCGCCAGATATCCGGCTTTATACAGCCGGGAGCAGTTCGTGTGGGATATTCAAGATATACAGATCGTATTGATGTCACGGCATTTCGAAATCCTGACGGAACGATTGTCGGAATCCTGCTTAACTGCGGTGACAGCGAGGAACAGATAAATTTGAGGATAAAGGGTTATGTGGGAGAACTTAAACTTGCACCAGGAGGTATCGCTTCTGTTTTGATTCAGGAACAGGAAAAGAGGAAAGCCGGAGAAACCTTATAAGGGCGCTACACTCGCAGATGCTCCCTGCGGTACGCCTGTGGAAGCACATTGACAAGCCTGCGGAAGGAATCACTGAAGTGAGAACTGGAGCTGAACTGCAGGCGTTCCGCGATATCAGCAATGGACAGATCGGTAGTCGTAAGCAGAACCTTGGCACGTTCCACTCTGGCCTGGCGGATGTAGCTTCCGATGCTGATATTCATTTCCTGCTTGAACTTTCTTGAAAGATAGTATTCGGTATACCCCACACGGTCTGCCAGCCCCTTCAGGTCAAGGGGCTCTTCCAAATGCATATCAATATAGTCGCGGCAGCTGCGGATTTGTATGCTCAGATTAGAAGCGGCTTTGCATTTTCGGACACGCTCAATGAAATCCTCATACATGTTGTGGCTTAAGGTCCGCAGTTCGGAAATCGTATCACAGCGGAACAGATCCTGGATATACCTGTCGCCCACACTGTAGGCAGCCTCCGGGGACAGTCCGCCTTCAATGGCGGCACGGGAGCATAGGGATATAAAGACAATCAGGCTTGTCTTTGCCTGATTGACAGGATTTTCGGTGGAAATGTGCACTCCGTTACTGAGCAGATTAGCCTGTTCCAGTACATCTGAGTAATCAGGGTTTCCGGCCCGTACATTCTGCAGGATGGCCTGTTCTGCCTGGTAGACCTGACGGCGGTCTTTTGTTGAAGAGATATGGTTGCTTTCCCTGGGATTGGCCGCCTGTTGGAACTGAATGTCGCTTCGGGAAAGCTTTTCACCGGTTGCACAGTAATGGAGCATGATGGCGTACTGAAAAAAGAGTGTGCTTGATATTACCGGCAGAATTTGGAGCAGGTGGATAAAGCCGGAACGCCAGGAGAGAGGGATATTGTACCGGTCCGCAGCTTTCCGGATACCGATGGAAGGAATCTCTGTGTTGAACACCGGTCCGATCACATGGAGGCGCAGGAGCACTCCGTCAATTCGCTGGATGACGGCACACCACATGATGCCCAGAGGTGCGGACAGAAGCAGAGGCGCCGTCATGGTTCTGGCATAGTTTACCATATATTCTTTACATCCTGTTGCGCTGAATATTTTGTCCAGCGCCAGATGTTCACAGTTCGTGTCAAGCAGTTCCCCTGCCGCATCATAGGTCCAGCTAAAGATAGTGGAATCGCAGGTCAGGAGTTCCTTGAATAAATGGATTTTTTCGTTTGAATCGAATGCAAAAGCTTCCATAACCTTTCTCCCATAAATCTTATAAATAACGATACCATAAATTTGACATAAAAACAATATTTTGCACAAAATTTCCGAGAAAGACAAAAATTTTGTGTTAAAAGTAAATATATTGCTTTTAAATAGACATGTATCTTCTATAATGTAATGTATCAGAAACTATCGCTGTGATCAAAGCAGGGCGGATCCGGCGAGGCATTATTACTTATAGGAGGGATTATATGGGAACAACAAAAACCGTAAAACAGGGGCTTTTGGCCAATGCGTTTTCCAGTTCCAAATGGGATTCCCGCATCAAATCGGCGAATACCACCAGGAAAGAAATGTGGCTGGGTTATGTATTGGGTGTATGGGGTATGATGATGACCAGTTCCGTGGTCAACAGCTACTATAACCAATATCTTACCGACGTCATAGGCTTCGACTCAACCAAGGGCGCGTGGATCGTCACCTTTATGGTGCTGTTCCCGCTGCTGAGCAAAATCATTGATGCCGTCACCAACCTGGTCATGGCTAAGATTATCGACTCTACCACCTGCCGCCAGGGTAAGGTTCGCCCTTGGCTGCTCATATCTACTCCTTTTATTGTAATCACAGTGATTCTATTGTTCTGGATTCCGTTCACCCAGCCTGTCCACCAGGCGATTTGGATTGTTGTAGCCTTTAATCTGTACTACAGTGTTTCCTACACCATGTGGAATATGTCCAAGGAGCTCTCCCCCGCAGTGGCCACCCGAAACGTGAATCAGCGGAAGAATCTGTCCATGGCCGCACAGATCGTGGGCAGTGCGGGTACCGGTGTTGTTTCCATCCTGTTTCCGACCATTCTGGCGGCTGTCTGCAGGGCTGTCAACGGCGATAACGCAAAAGGGTATCTTTTGTGTATGTCTATTGTGGCAATACTGGCGGCCTGCACGACGTTCATACAGTATTTTTATACCCGTGAACGTGTCACCGAGGAGCGCAGGAACCAGCTTGTTGTCAGCGCCATGATGATGTTCGCAGTGGGCATAGCTCAGGGATTGTTCAACCTTGGCCTGATGGTCACCGGTTACACCCAGCCCCAGCAGATCGGCACCTCTGCGGAAGGCGTTGCCCTCTATGCTGACCAGGCGGCGGCAGCCACAGGATGTATCAATTTCTCCTACCAGGGCACTTTTATCATAGTCGGTTTTGTTGTGTTTTTTATGTTCTGCTTTGTATTTAAAATTGAAAATGATATGCCGAAAATATCGAAGGAGCTTCAGGAACGCCGTGTGGCTGAGTGTGCCGCAAAGGGCATCGAGTATATTCCTGCCGACGAGCTGGAGCGAAGGGAGCGGGAGGAAGCCGACCGCATGGCCGAGGAAATCCGCATCAGGGAATTGAAAGAAAGGTGCGCCAGGCAGGGACTGGACTTTGATAAGGAGAACCAGAAGGCATTGGATAAGCGCGCCGCCAAGGCTGCGAAAGCCGCCAGGCGTACAAAGAAATAGCAGAAAACCAGTCCGGCGGATGGGAATCTCCTGTCCGCCGGAACAGTATATTTATGAGGAAATCGTAATGAAAAAAATTGATTTTAACCAGAACTGGCAATTTAGAAAAGGTGATGCAGGACCGCAGACTATTGCGCTTCCTCACGATGCAATGCTGTATGAGCCTCGCAATCCTGGATGTCTTAACGGTAAAAACACCGGCTATTTTCCAGGCGGAGTGTACTATTATACCAAGACATTTATGGTTCCTGCAGATTGGCAGGGGAAGTCCGTATCAGTGGAGTTTGAAGGTGTATATCACAATTGCATGGTGTCGCTTAACGGGAATGAAGCAGGCCGCTGGCCTTATGGCTACACCGGATTTATACTGGAGCTGAGCGATATGCTTCGCTATGGAACAGAGAATGTCATCACCGTTACTGCCGATACCAGCAAGGAACCCAATACCCGTTGGTACAGCGGCAGCGGTATTTACCGCCCGGTGTGGCTGTATGTGGGCAGCCGGGATCACATTGAACCAAACGGGATCGAGATCAGTACCATCTCTGCCAACCCTCCCGAAATCCGTGTGCGCACCCGAAGCAGCAAAGGCGTGGTACAGATTTCTGTTCAAAAGGCCGGCAGAACCTTGGCTTCCGCTGCGGGGGATGATGTGCGAATCATAATTCCTGATGCAATGCTGTGGGATGAGGAGCATCCGAATCTTTATACCTGCACTGCGAGGCTGATGAATATGGACGGCGGCCTGCTGGATGAGCAGACGACCCGTTTCGGCATCTGTGAACGTCGATGGAGTACCAGGGGACTGTATATCAACGGAAAAGAGACAAAGCTGCGCGGTGCCTGCATCCACCATGACAATGGGCCTTTGGGCGCCTGTGAGTTTCCTGCCGCTGCCCGCCGTCGGGTAAAAATTCTGAAAGACGCCGGCTTTAATGCCATACGCAGTGCTCATAATCCCATGTCCAGGGCAATGCTGGACGCCTGCGATGAGATTGGGATGTATGTGATGGATGAACTGGCGGATATGTGGTATGAACATAAGAATCGTTACGACTACGCCTCCTGCTTTGAAAAGTGGCATACCCGTGATCTGACTGCCATGGTGCTTAAGGACATCAGTCATCCCAGTGTTGTCATGTACTCAATCGGCAATGAAGTCACGGAAACTGCCGAACCCTCCGGAATTGACTATGCCCGCAGCATGGCAAAGCTCTGTCATGAATTGGACGCGGCAAGGCCGGTGACCTGTGGCATCAATATGGCGCTGAATGTTATGCACTTTGCCGGTATGGGCGTGTACAAACCTGCCGCTGACGAGACGGTTCGCCCACCGGAGCCTAAAAATCCCAAAGCAGCGGCTATCCTGGGCAAAATGATGGAGGCCCGCAGGGACCAGGCGGCGAAGTCTGCTGCCGCCCGGGAACAGAGTGACACCGGCGCTGTCGGAACCGCCGCATTAGGCATGCCGTCTGAAAACGGAGAAAAGCAAAACGGCAAGCTTGTGGGCAGCGAGATGTTTAACAGGATGATGGTCATGATGAAAGAACAGCAGCAGGCTGTTGTCAAGCAGGAGATTGCCAGGATCTTAAGTGAGGACGCCTATGCGGCGCTGGATATTGCCGGCTATAATTATGCGATTACCCGTTATGAGCTGGATGCCCGTGAGTATCCGGATCGGGTATCCGTTGGCACAGAAACCTTACCCCAAAGGATATACCAGAACTGGCAGCATGTGACGGCCTGTTCCTATTCTGTGGGCGATTTTATCTGGACTGGCTGGGATTATATCGGAGAGGCCGGGATAGGAATGTTCTGCTATGATTCCGTGGGTGAGAAGGACGGCGGGTATCCGGATCTTCTGGCAGGCTGTGGTGTCATTGATATACTGGGACATCCTCGTCCGGAGGTTTGGCTGAATAAGGTTGTCTATGGGCTGGAAAGAGGACCTTATATCGGTGTGGAACCGCTCACCCACGCAGGGGAGAACCATATCATCAGCGCCTGGCGTTTTTCCGATGCGGTGCACAGCTGGTCCTGGGCCGGATGTGAAGGCCGCACGGCAGAAATCGTTGTCTATTCCGGCGGAGCGGAGGTGGAGCTGATACAGGACGGTACCTCTTTGGGGAGACAGTCCCTGGTGGAATGCCAGGCAGGATTTAGTACTATATATCGTCCCGGGATACTGACTGCTGTCGCTTACGATGCAGAGGGAAATGAACTGGGCCGTGATGTTCTGCAGAGCGCACAGGGAGATATTCACCTGACGCTGACACCGGATAAAACAGAAATGACTGCTGATGGACAGGATCTTTGTTATCTGGATATCGATCTGAGGGGTGAAAACAACGTTCTTGAAACCGGCATGGATCGCGAGATAACGTTGACCGTAGAGGGCACGGCCGTGCTGGCTGGTTTTGGCAGCGCCGCACCCTGCACAACGGAAAGCTATGTGGACAATCGGCACAGGACTTATTATGGACGGGCGCAGGCAGTCCTGCGGGCAGGAACCGAATCGGGAAAAGCAGTCATTACGGTCTGCGCACCGGGCTGTGAGCCGGTTTTGGCAGAATTGGTGACATGCCCGGGAACATGCGGCTTAAACTGGAGGGATGATATATGAGATTGACAGAAAATTTTAATAAAGACTGGTATTTTGTAAAAGCAGCGGATCTGTCTGCCGCAAAAACCATGGAATGGGAGTCCGTGACGCTGCCCCATACGTGGAATGCGGCGGATGGGCAGGATGGCGGCAACGACTATTATCGCGGCACTTGTCTGTATATCAAGGATTTTAGGAAACCGGAGTTTTATGAGGAGGGCGGCCTTGTTTTTCTGGAGTTTTGCGGTGCGGCCATGTCGGCGGCAGTATCTGTGAACGGAAAGCAGCTTGGGACTCATGAGGGCGGTTATTCTACCTTCCGGATAGACATTACAGAAGCGCTGCAGGAAGAAAACCGGATCTGTGTTGCAGTGGATAATTCCGCCAACGACAGGGTATATCCTCAGAAAGCGGATTTTACCTTCTATGGCGGTCTGTATCGGGATGTGAATCTGATCTGCGTGCCTGCCAGTCATTTTGAACTGGAAAAGGACGGAACGCCTGGTATCAAGGTGACACCTGTTGTACAGGGGGATCTGGCGGAAGTGACAGTGGAGGCATGGATCTGCGGCACGGCCCAGAGTGTGCATTTTTCCATTAGCAACCTGCCAGCAGCTGATAATGGGACGGCTGCGGATAACAGGCTGACTTTGGACGCAGAAGTCACAGACGGAAAAGCAGTTGCAGTATTTACTCTGGAGAATGTGCACCTTTGGGATGGCGTGGAGGATCCTTTCCTTTATACGGCAGCGGCGGAGCTGATAGAGGATGGTGAGGCAGTGGATCAGGTGCAGTCCCGATTTGGATGCCGCACCATAGCCTTTGACGCGGAAAAAGGCTTTTTCTTAAACGGCAGATCCTATCCGTTACGGGGGGTGAGCCGCCATCAGGACCGCGCGGGCCTTGGAAACGCCCTGACCATAAAAGAAAATAAAGAAGATATGGAGATCATCAAGGAGATTGGCGCAAACACGGTTCGACTGGCTCATTATCAGCACGCACAGGAATTTTATGACCTTTGTGATGAAAATGGGCTGATCGTCTGGGCGGAAATCCCATACATCACCCAGCACATGCCAAATGGCCGCAGGAACACTCTTGACCAGATGCGGGAGCTGATTACACAGTGCTATAATCATCCGTCTATTGTATGCTGGGGGCTGTCCAATGAGATCACAGCCAGTAGCAGCGCCATGGCATCTACAGATGCCATGGAAGATCTGCTGGAAAACCATCGTCTGTTGAATGATTTGTGTCATTCCATGGATGCTGTCAGGCCGACTACCATGGCCCATGTGTTCATGCTGGAAACAGACAGCCCGCTGATTTCCATTGCGGATATTGGCTCTTACAATTTGTATTATGGCTGGTATGTGGGAGAGCTTTCTGAAAATGAGGAATTTTTTGATGCTTATCATCAGAAATTTCCTGACCGTGTCATGGGCTTTTCAGAGTATGGTGCGGATGCCAATCCTCAGTATCAGAGTCCTTTGCCGGAACGAGGGGATTATAGTGAAACCTATCAATGCGTTTATCATGAGCATCTGCTTCAAATGATTGAAAAACGCCCTTATCTTTGGGCCACACATGTATGGAATTTGTTTGATTTTGCGGCGGACGGCAGGGATGAAGGCGGCAAGCATGGGGAGAACCAGAAGGGTCTTGTGACCATGGATCGTAAATGCAAAAAGGATGCCTTTTATCTATATAAAGCACATTGGAGCAAGGCGCCCTTTGTCCATATTTGCGGCAGAAGGTATGTGAACCGCGCAGAAGAGAATACGGAGATCAAGGTATATTCCAATCAGCCGGAGGTGAGCCTCTTTGTGGATGGAAGCCTTGTGGAGACAAAGACGGGAAACAGAATATTTACGTTTCAGGTTCCCATAAGCGGAGAACATACCATAGAAGCCGGATGTAAGACGGAAGCGGATGCTGCCATGACAGTGGATGCTGCCGGGCCGGATGTATATGATAAGATCACAATCCGAAAAGTAACAGATCCGGATCCTTCGTACCAAATGATAAAGCGGGATGAGGTGGTCAACTGGTTTGATAAGGAGGAGCTGGATCCCGATTGCTTCTCTATTCAGGATACGATGGGTGAGATTATGGCATCACCCGCTGGCGCCGCAATCCTTGGCAGAATGATGGAAAAGGCGAAGGCGAGCCGCGGCGACGTGGCTCAGTCTGCCGGCGACAATCCGGTACTGCAGAAAATGCTTGCCAAAATGACCGTTCAGAGCATCTTAAAGCAGGCGGGAGACGCCATTTCGGGAGATGAGATCAAGAGCCTGAACGCTGCATTACAGAAGATCAGGAAGCCTGCGGACATTGGCGGCTAACCTGCCGGGTTCTGCTGTCGATATTCTGTGGGACTGCAGCCGAAAAGCCTGCGGAAATGATCCGCAAAATAGCTCTGGGAGCAGAATTGCAGCCGCTCGCTGATATCCTGCACATTCTCATGGGTGGTGCCCAGTAAGAGGGCGGCGCGCTCCAGGCGCTCTTTGCGGATGTACTCTATCGGAGTCAAATTCATCTCCCGCTTGAATTTTTTGCTCAGATAGTTTTCGGTGTAGCCTGTCTGCTGTGCCAGCGCAGCCAAAGTCAGCTTATCCTCTAAGTGCAGACTGATATACTCGCAGCAGTCCCGAATGGGCCGGGAGAGATTGCCGGTACGACAGCGGTGTACCCGGCCGATAAAATCCGCCTGCATTGTATGTGCGATTTCCACCAGATCGGTAATGGCGCTGCAGGCTTCCACACTTTGGAAATAATAGTCGGTCAGGGTATAGGAAACCTCGGGCGTCAGGCCTCCCTCGATGGCGGCTCGGGAAAACAGGGTGATGCACACCAGCACCGTATTTTTCATCTGCCGCAGAGGATTGCCATTACTTAATTTACCCAGATGCCCTGTCACCGACAGTTTGTCCATATGCGCCTGATAGTTCAGATCGCCCTCCCGGACCATCCGAAGCATCTCCTGCTCTCCCTCGTAGGTGCCGTGGGCATCCGGCATTTCGCGCTGTATATAGAGCCCTGCAGACTGCTGAGTATTTTCATAATAGCGCAGGTCGCTGATCGTAATTTTTTCGCCGGTGACACAAAAATGCAGCATGACTGCATACTCAAAGATACGGTTCAGGCTGATGATTGGCAATTTCCGCAAAAAGCGTAAGAACTCCTGACGTAAAGAAAGGCTTAGGTCGTGCCTGTTCAGCTCCGCTTCCAGAATTTGGGGAGGAATATTATCCACAAAAAACGGGCCCAGCACATAATGCTGCACAAGCTCGTCGGCTTCAAACCGAGGCGCCACTACCCACATCAGCCCCATTTCATTGGTAAAAAGGATAGGCGTATTGTGGGCTGCGATCTGAGCGTCAAATTCTGTCCGGCGGTGATTCATAACAAACAGATCATTCACCACTGCCTGTGTGGGGCAGTTGCTGTCAATTAGATGAAAAGAGCTGTCATAGCTCCATAGATAAAGCTCGTGGCAGCATGGGAAGGAGCGTTGCCCGGTGGACTGCTTCAGGCGCACATTTTCCCTGAAACAGTCTGTGGCAAAGGCAAGGCTTTATGCCTCCGCCCGGGGTGTGTATGATGTGACACTAAACGGAACACGCCTGGAGGATTTCATTCTGGCGCCCGGAATGACGGATTATCGCAGGCGTATTCAGTACCAGACCTATGATGTGACAGCCCTGGTGCAGGAGAGAAAAAAGATGTTACTTTGGAGCTCCGTCTGGCAGACGGCTGGTATCGGGGCAGCAGCGCCGCTTTCGGCGTCACAAATGTCTATGGGGTTCAGACCAGCGTGAAGGCACAGCTGGAGGTCACTTTGACAGATGGTACGCTTTTAACCTATGCAACTGACGATTCCTGGGAATGGTGCAGCGACGGCCCGATCCGGTTTGCCGATTTAAAGGACGGAGAAATTTACGATGCCCGCCGAAAGCCCGGTTACGGAGGCACTGCCAGAGTGGTGGACGGTCCCGGGAAGGCCGGTATTGGAAAAACGGAGGATGTCTCCTGGAATGGCGTAAAGCTGACGGCATCCAACAATGTGCCGGTTCGGGAGAAGGAGCGCTTTACGCCGGTGCTGCTGCAGGGGAAGGACGGCATCAGGGTATTGGATTTTGGCCAGAACATCGCCGGATATCTGGAGTTTAAAGTGAAGGGCAAAGTCGGACAGGAGCTCAGGCTTACCTGTGGGGAGATATTGGATGAATACGGCAGGGTTGATCTGTCCGGCATCCAGGAGACTCGTCCCTCAAAGGGCTGGAGCCGGCTTGGTCTGGTCAAAAAGCTTTTGACAAACAAGGTAAGCGGCGAAACGGCTCCCACCCCCAGACAGGAAATCCGATTTATCTGCTCCGGCGGAGAGGATCATTACAAGACCAGCTTTGCCGTATTCGGGTTCCGGTATGCGCAGGTGACAGGGGATGTGGCAGTCTGCCCTGAGGATTTTACCGCCATAGCAGTTTACTCGGACATGGAGGAGACCGGAAGCTTTGCGTGTTCGGATGAAAGGATCAACCGGCTGGTGGAGAATACAAAGTGGAGTATGAAGGGAAATTTCCTGGATATCCCCACCGACTGCCCTACCAGGGAACGGCTTGGCTGGACCGGAGACGCCCAGATCTTCTTCGACACAGGGGCCTATCTCATGGACACGGCGGCATTTTTCAAAAAGTGGATCAGGGATATGGAGGACGCCCAGTACAAGGACGGGCTGCTACCGGCGGTTCTTCCCTATCAGGGCGTGGAAATGATGTATAAATCCACCGGCTCCTCCGTGGGCTGGGCGGACGCAGTGTATCTGATTCCCTATCGTTATTATAAACGCTATGGAGATCGGCAGATTTTGGAACAGACCTGGCCCATGGTGGAGAAATATGCGGATTATCTCATGACGCATCTGGGCATGAAGGATAAAAGGGCGGCCAGAGCGAACCCCAACAATGCCTATACGTATGAAAAAGGTGTTCATCTGGGTGAATGGCTGGAGCCGGAGGAATTTCGTGACAAGGTATACGGCGCACAGGCAAGGCACCCGGAGGAATGCACCGCGTATCTGTATTATGCAATGGAAACCATTGGAGAGATAGCGGATATTCTGGGCAAAGACAGCGTGCGGGAACGTTGCCTGAGGACGGCTAAAGGAGCAAAGGCGGCCTACGACGCCCTGTTTGTAAAGACAGGCGCTCTTGATACAGACCGGCAGGCAAAGCTGGTCAGACCGCTTGCACTGGGGCTGCTGGAGGGAGATGCAAAGAAGGATGCCCGGAAGCGTCTGGTTCAGGCGGTGGAGCATTACAACTATTGTGTGGGAACCGGCTTTCTGTCTACGCCCTTTCTGCTGCGGGCGCTGACAGAAGCGGGAGAAGCAGAAACGGCTTATAAAATGCTGGAAAACACCAGGAAACCGGGATGGCTTGCGGAGGTTCTGGAGGGCGCCACCACCATCTGGGAGAATTGGGAGGGGAATTTAAGCCAGAATCATTATTCTCCCGGTGCAGTCTGCCAGTGGCTGTTTGATACGGCGGCAGGTATCCGTGTGGAAGGGGAGAACCGGCTGACAATAGCCCCGGTGCCGGGAGGCAGTCTGAAATCTGTATGTGCAGAATATATCAGTCCCTTCGGGAAGGTGGTAAGCCGCTGGGAAAAAGCATATGAGGGAATCGTCTATACGGTGGAGATCCCGGCAAATGTAACAGCAAAAATTATTTTGCCGGACGGCAGAGAAGAGGAGGCAGGCGCGGGAGTGCATGTTTATGGGAAACAGGAAAGCAGGGCTTGAATATGAGGAAGCTTATTTCTATCTGCTTTTTTGAGGAATAAACATAAAGTATTGGTGGTAATTTTTCTAAAAAATTTCATTGTGATATAAAGAATACAACATTCACGGTATGATGATTTAAATCAGGGAATCAATAGTTTTCTTTTGCGTATGGAGATATAAAAATGGACAGAGTGGAACATCTGCTGAAAGGACAACAGGGAAATTATATTTTCTCTATCTCTGGCTGCATGGGGAGGATGAAGAAACCTTACGGGAAGATATGAAAGCGATACAGAATGTGAACATTCAGGCTGTTTGCGTGTCCTCTGACAGTCGGCTTCACACCGGAGGAAAGCTTTGCCGCTTTTCAGGCGCAGCTCGAATCTCTGGGTATGGCCAGGGGACTGGAGATCAGGCAGGCGGCATACTTATTGTGCTTTGTGCGCAAGCGCCTACGCGCGGTTAAGTGAATTGCTGCATGGCTGAACCGTTGGCAAAAAATATAAAAAAGTAAAATTCCCTCTTGCCAAGTAAAGGCGGATGTGATAGAATACTTTCGTTAGGTAATCAACAAGATTATCTTAAAGAGAATCAGCCGGGAAGGCGTGAGAGAAGCGGCTCCATGGTCAAGCGGTTAAGACATCGCCCTTTCACGGCGGTAACACGGGTTCGATTCCCGTTGGAGTCATTTTATTGAGGAAGTCAGCATAGAATAAAGTATATGATAAGGCGCAGTAGCCAAGTGGTAAGGCGTGGGTCTGCAACACCCTGATTCACCGGTTCAAATCCGGTCTGCGCCTCTCAAAAAACCCCGATGTTTCGGGGTTTTTTGTTATCCACTTTTTCCCACATTGTCCTTTTAGATCTATGACGTAGGCACAGGCTTGCCATGGAGTACGCTTCCCCGTTTGGTTTAAAGCTGAGAGGCTCTGCGGTAAAATTCCAGCAGATGATTCATATGGTTGGTGCTTCTGCCAAAACCGCCAGAACGGTTCCGGGCGCTCCACAGCCGATAATGTTCTTTCAGAATATCGTCCAGATCATCATACAATACCTTCATTTCTTCCCCAAGAACTGCGCTGTCATTTCGAAGTTCCTTCAGGGCGTGATACAGACGGATTCCGTGGCGGACCATCCGGAGTCCGTTTTTCATTTCCTGCCTGATCAGATCTCCTTCCGGACAGAGGATCTGAGCATGTTCGATTTCGCCGTCCACTTTTTCCAGATAGGAGAACAGGACATCGTAATCTATGGAAATAACCTGGGGCCTGGGAGGAATTTTGTTGCTGCGGGCTATGTTGGCGGACAGCTTCAGCAGACGGTCCATCTTTTGGTCAAATTCCTCAACGGAGTCAAAAGTATATTTGCTGGACATAACGGCAAAGGCCAGAGTGGTGTTGTAGAGAGGCGCATTCTCCAGCCGATAGTAATTGCCCAGATCCCAGGCTGCCTGATAAGCAGATTCGTCGGGACTTTCGTACAGGAAACAATTACAGTACCAAGAAATCAGGGAATCTTCATCCCCGGGACCGCTCCAGGCGTATAATCCGGTGTGAGCAAAGGCGGGATAGCTGGCGCTGATGTACTGCCAGTGTCCCTGATCTCCCCAGTCGGTGGTGATAATGCCCAGCCCGCCGTAGCGGATGGCACAGGAGGCGGCATCACGAATATTGCAGGCCATATTGGCGGACCGTCCTGTAAGGGAGCCCCAGGAACTGGTTCCGGGGCAGAGACAGAACTGCAGTCCAGTGGACTGCATCAGCCGGGCATGCTCTTCGAAATGGGCATCGCCTTCATAGATCCAGTCAAGCAGTATCACATCTTTTGGAAAACGGGATACATATTCGGGCGCCCGAAGTACTTCGTCTCCCCACATCATCATCTTTCTGTTTCGACTCAGGCAGTAGCTGTGCAGTTTTTTCATATAGTCGAAATAGAGGCTCAGTTTTCCATGGCGATCAGCATATTCTTTGCTTTTCCCCATGCCCAGTTCGAAAGGCTCGTCCATATTCACATTGATGTATCCGGAATCGGAATTGTCCAACAGGACATCAAGCAGATTTCTAGCCAGCTCAAAGCTTTTTTCATCCCTGGGATCAACAGTCAGGGAAAAACACTGTTTCTGTCTCATCTGGTAGCCTGGTCCCGGGAGAATGCCCAAAAGGTGTTGAGTTTTGCGAAAAACGGCGGTACTGTGGCGCTGGATGCGACTACAGGCCGAAAGATGCCGGATGCGGCGCTGTACTGTCCCTGGCCCGGCGGGCTGGCAGAGGCCATCGGAATGACCGCCTCCGACCTGGAGACGGATTACAGAGGGTACGAACTTTCTCTGTTTGGAGAGGATGCGGGCAGATGGCTTCTTACCCGGATTGTTCCTGTTTTTTCGCCGGAATCCCCCTGGTCCGCCTGGGACGGCATCTGCTTTAAGAAGGACGGAGCTCCCTGCGTATGGGAGCGGCCTTTCGGAGCCGGGAAATTTGTGCTGGTAAACGGTATGCTGGGGCCTTCTGTTCTTCATGAGACGGAAAATCAGACCGGGGTTAAATATATTCTGAAAACTCTGACGGAGCGATCTCTTCTGCCGGTTCGTCCTGCAGCCTTTGAACATGGGGCTTATGCAATGCCCACGATCTGTGAAAAGGGCAGCCTGACAGCGATTCTCTCCAATCCGAGGACCTGGAGACAGGGAAAAGGGCTGCAGGTGATTGCTCCGGCAGGAGAATACACTGACCTGTGGACCGGAGAGACCGTGCAGGTACCTGCTACAGGCCTGATTTGCCTTCCGGCAGAGGATGGAATTGTTCTTCTCTGGAAACCGTAGGGAAGGAGACGAAAAACAGTTGCCTGCGAATGTGCTGTTTTGGAAGGGGATTTCTCAGGAAAAACAATTGTTCCTTTCTGTACTTCTCACAGCAGCGGTATTGGCTCCAGCGCAGATCATCTGCGCACCTTATGCCCGGATTCGGTATATTGGATGGAAGGGAAACGGTTTGAGGCGGAGACTGAAAAGGAAGCGTTGGAGGAATGGCTGGACGATATGGATATTTAGCAGCTTGAGTATTTGAATAAAGGAATGGATTGCCGGGAATCAGCAAATCATATTTGGAAAGGCCAATTTGTCTTGTACAGATTGGTCTTTTCACTATCCAGATTTTCTTGCCGCTTGATGTTTGGTCTATGCGCCCGTTATAGGAGCTCTTTAATTGCTGAAACATTCATGCGGCATTAAATAGAATGACAGATTCGGTCATCTTATATTGACAAATGATTGAATCAATTGTATTCTGTATTTAAAGGGGACTTTGAAGGATCATTGTGAGAGGCAGGAAGCAATTACAAAAACAGGAAAACGAAGGGCAGACAGGGAAGGGAGGGACCTATGGCAGTTAAAATTCGAACACCGTACTTTGAAATTGGGACCAAAAATTACATTTATGGCGATCAGGTTCTGGAATATGCCAGGGCCGCGGATGCAGCGGCGGAAAAGTATGATATCGACGTGCTTTTTATTACACCCTGCACGGAAATCCGCAGGGTGGCGGAAAACACAAAACGTCTGATCATATTGGCGCCTTACATGGATACACTGAGGCCGGGCAGAGGTATGGCGGATATTTTGCCAGAGGGGCTGAAGGCGGCGGGCGCGCAGGGGGTGGTGATTAACCATTGTGAAAAGCCCATGAGTCTGCCGCAGATGAAGGCTACTATTGAAAGAGCCAGAGAGCTGGACTTTATTGTATTTGCCTGTGCAGACACACTGGAGGAGGCCAAGGCTGTGGCCCAGCTTCATCCGGATATTATTAATCCGGAGCCCACGGAGGTGATCGGCGGCGGAAACGGTGTCAGTCCCATGAGCTATGTGAAGGAATCCATCCGTGTGATCAAGGAAATATACCCGGATATCATGGTGGAGCAGGCGGCAGGCATTACAAACGGACAGCAGGTTTACGATTTTATCATGGCCGGCTCAGAGGCGGCAGGAGCAGCGTCCGGCATTATGAACGCCCGGGATCCCATTGCCATGATTGATGAAATGATCGCGGCTGTCAGACGGGCTGCCGATGATCTTGCGAAACAGAGGAGTTGAGGAGGTACGCTATGGTTTACAGAGAAGCTTTTACAGTACAGACCACTGACCGCGGTGTCAGTTTTCATGATGTGACGGAGCATGTGCGGAAAATTGTATCTGCGTCTCAGGTTCGGGACGGTATCGCGGTGGTAGGCTCCCAATATACCACCTGTGCCGTCATCACGCAGGAATGTGCCTTTGACATGTCAATGACAGGGCTGGAAACACTGCAGCAGGATCTGGTCAATGTGTTTGAAAAATGGATTCCCACCTGCCGATATGAGGGAATGTATCTTTATCCCGGGGATAAGGCGCTGGCTCATGCCCGGGAGCAGGGGGAGGATGCCTTTTCCTGCTATAACGCAGATGCTTATCTGAGGTCTTCCATTATCGGCAGGAGCGAAACGATTATACTGGAGAACGGGGAGATGGATCTGGGGGACTTTGGCCGTATTCATTTTATCGACTGGGACCAGACCGGATCTCATGAGAGAACGATTCAGGTGACGATTATCGGAGAATAGGAGCATCCTTTTTGAAGGAGCTGACACGGAGGTGTAATTGTGAATCAGGCGAAAGTAGGGTTATTGCCCTTTTATCTGGAGCTGTATGATGAGACGGTGCCGGAAATCCGTCCGGACATTGACGCGTTTCACGAAAAGGCTGCCGGGAAGCTGAGAGAAGCAGGACTGGAGGTAGTGGACGCGCCTGTGTGCCGGCTGGAGAAGGAATTTCTGGCGGCAGTAAAAATGTTTGAGGACAGGGAGGTGGATGCGGTGGTGACGCTGCATCTGGCCTATTCCCCGTCTCTGGAATCACAAGAAGCGCTTAAGAGGCTTCAGGTTCCGATATTGGTGCTGGACACCACGCCGGATTATGTCTATGACCAGACCACCGACGCCGGGAAGCTGATGCTCAATCACGGTATTCATGGAGTACAGGACATGTGCAATTTACTGGTGAGGAACCATAAGCTGTTTCGGGTGTTCGCCGGGCATATGGAGCATTCGGATGTGATGGCGCGTCTGGCGGAAGCGGCCAGGGCAGCCGGAATAGTCCGTCTGTTCTGCCGGTCCAGGGTGGGGCTTATAGGGGAGCCCTTTCACGGTATGGGGGATTTTCAGGTTGACTTTGGGGAGCTGGAGCGCAGATTCGGCATTGAAACCGTTCGCTACGACTTTACGGAGGGGGAGCGGAGAATCAAGGCCGTGACGGAACAGGAGATTCAGGAAGAGTACCAGGAGGATCAGGCGTTTTTTGAGATACGGCTCCAGCTTACCAGGCAGGTATATGACCGCAGCCAAAGAACCGGTCTGGCGGTCCGCAGATGGCTGGAGGAAAAACAGCTGACGGCGTTTACCGTGAACTTTCTGGCCACTGCAGGAAGCAATCCCGGCCTGCCGGTTATGCCTTTTACGGAATGCAGCAAGGCCATGATGCGGGGAATCGGTTATGCCGGTGAGGGAGATGTGTTGACGGCGGCCTTTACAGGCGCGCTGCTGCAGGGATTTTCCGATGTGACCTTTACGGAAATGTTCTGTCCTGACTGGAGGAGCGGAAGCGTATTTTTAAGCCATATGGGTGAGTTCAATTACCGGGTCGCCGCAGGAAAGCCGATTTTACAGGAGAAGCCCTTTCCGTTTACCGATGCGGAAAATCCTTCCGTGGCATACAGAACCATGAAACCGGGACGGGCGGTGTTTGTAAATCTTGCTCCTTTGGGCGGAGGGGAATACCTGCTGACAGCCGCTGCCGGTGAAATGCTTTCAATAGCAGGTGAAAACAGCATGGAGGAGGCGGTGAACGGCTGGTTTCGTCCGGATGTGCCCCTGGAGCGTTTTCTGGAGCTGTTCAGCCAGACCGGCGGCACCCACCACAGTGTTCTGATTTATGGCGGGAGCCTGGAGTGTATGGAATATCTGGCTGATTTCCTGGGCATAGAGAAAAGGCTTCTGGTACCATAGGCTGCCCTGCTTAGACGGGGAGGGCTCAGCCGGATATATGGAAAATCCGGGCGGCGTTGTCATAAAAGATTTTTTGGATATCACTGTGGGACAGCTGTAGTCTGTGGGCAGCCCGCCTGCAGGCTGCAATTTCCTCATAGATGAAAAAGGTGATTTTTTCCGCCTCGGGATAAGGGATTTCCCGCATATGAGGGTCAGTGGACACATCGCCCAGAGAACCGGCAGGAATCTCATTGATGTAAAAGCCGTTTTCCACAACTCTGCGGGCTTTCATGCGGAAGATCGGGAAATCGGAGCCGTATATGAAGCGTTCCGGGCCAAAATATGAGAGAACCTTTTCCATTACGTAGGCATTGGTATTTGCGGTGAAATCCCATATGGTCTTTTCCGTATGCCTGAGATATTCCAGGGCGTCCCCCAGATCTTCGTCCGCATAAACGCGTCCCAGGTGGGCCACCAAAAGCTGCAGGCCCGGATAATTTTGCTCGATCTCCAGAAGCTGCACATAATTTAGGGGGTCGGCAAGCCGTCTTGGGCGGGCGATGTGGAGCTGAACCACCCAGCCGTGTTTGTCCGCCAGGGCCAGCTGCTCCTTGGGGAGGAAGTCATAGATTCTGATTTCGTTGGCGGGAATGTAGGAAGGCGCGTATTCCAGGTAGACCTTCAGTCCGCAGAAGCCGCCTTCCGCCACATTTTGTTCGATCTGCTCCAGAGGCTCCTCAGGCCGGGACAGGTAGAGAGCCGGAAGCCGGTAACGTTTGGCGCAGTCCGCCACATATCGATTGGACTGCAGGGTATCCAGGGACGGGCTCACGTGGGAATACAGAACGGGATATACCTTTTTCCCGGGAAAAAGCTCCAGGTTGGTCTGAAACAGATCTTCAACGGAGTTATCCCGGGCCACCATCTGGGGCCATAGGCAGGAGCGTCCGGCGGCCTCCCCGGACATAAAGCGGTGAAGCCAGATGTGGGTATGGCAGTCAATGATGCTTTCGGGAAGAAAATCCTTTATAAATTCATGGTAGAAATGGCAGTCGTGGGGTGTTTTGGATAGAAGAGCCATGATATTTCCTCTCTTTCGGTTACTGTGGATGATTCCTGACTGTTTTTGCATACCCATTATAAGACTGAAACGTTCGATAGTCAATATAAAATGAATGAATCGATCAGAACTATGTACAGAACGAGGAATTGATGGTATGATCATAAAATGAAGAGGCTACTATAATTATACGGAAGGAACAAAGGAAATGGACAGTAATCGTGATGAGGTTTTGCTGAACAGACTGAAGTTGAAGGGGAGGCTGGAGCTTGGCGAGGCTATGACGCTCCTGCAGATTTCCGAATCAACAGCCCGGAGGCTGTTTTCCCGGCTGGAGGAGGAGGGGGAGGCGATCCGCGTCCACGGCGGTATCCGGCTTCCTGTAAAAAATCCGTCGGAGTATTCCTTTGAGCAGGTGGTAAAGACCTACATAGAGGAAAAGGACGCCATAGGCTCAAAGGCCTGCGATCTGCTGAAGGAAGGTGATGTGCTGTTTTGCGATACAGGGACTACGGTACTGTGCTTTTGCGTGGAGCTGGCCAGAAGAATTAAGGAAAAGCCCTTTGATATAAGGGTGTACACGAATTCCCTGGCAAATTTTGAGGTGCTGGCATCCGCTGTGCCCATTACCCTGATCGGAGGGGAATATCGGGCTCACCGAAAGGATTTTGCCGGGTATCTGACAGAGCTTGTTATCGGAAAGCTGCATTTTACCAAATGCTTTTTGGGAACGGACAGCTGTGACATGAAGAGATATTTTGCAACCACAGATTTTGACACGGCCAGGATGGATGAGATCGCCATAGGAAATTCCGACGAGACCATTATCCTGTGTGATTCCTCCAAGTTCTCGGCCAGCGCCCACGTGGGCTTTGCCTCCTTTGCGGATATTGACAGGCTCATTACTGACAGCGGTCTGCCCTTGCAGAAAAGGGAGGCTTTGGAGCGTCTTGGGCTGAAGCTGCTTGTGGCGGAGGTTTAAGAAAAAGGAGTGTTGTATTAACAAAGAGGTATAAATATGGGAAAAAAAGGAGATATTGGTGAACTGAAAAGAATATGGGACGAAATAAAGGAGCCGGAGAGCCGGTTTCGCCCCCACCCCCTTTGGTCGTGGAATGACGGGCTGGAGGCGCAGCTGTGCAGGGAAGAGATCGATGAAATGGCAAAGGCCGGAATCGGAGGCTTTTTCATGCATGCCCGGACAGGACTCTCCACAAAATATTTGTCGGAGAAATGGATGGAAGTCACACAGGACTGTATCAGATATGCCAGTGAAAAGGGCCTGGTTCCCTGGGGATATGATGAGGACGGCTGGCCGTCGGGCTTCGCAGGCGGACAGGTCCAGAAGGAATATCCGGAAACGGTGATCACCTGGCTGGAATGCCGGCCCGGGGAAGAGGTATCGGAGCAGGATGAGATCCTGCTCCGTTTCCGTCTGGGGGAGGACGGAGCTTATGAGGATGTGGAAGCAGGTCCTTCCTTCGCCATTGTGGTACGCTCTAACCCCGGGTATGTGGATCTGCTGAACCCCGAGACCACAAAAGCCTTTATCCGCCTGACGCATCAGAAGTATAAGGAGAGTCTGTCCGGGGAGGCATGGGGGAAGCTGGGAGGCTTTTTCACGGACGAGCCTCAGGTTAAGCGGGAGAATATCCCCTGGTCTGTAATTCTGGAAAAGGAGTTTGAGGCGGCCTTCGGTTATTCGGTGAGAGAAAGGCTTCCGGCGCTCTTTTTTGATGTGAAGGACGCAGAGGCGGTGAGGTATGATTTTTACAGCCTGGTGAGCCGGCTTTTTGTGCAAAATTACACAGGGCAGCTGTACGGATGGTGCAGAGAAAACGGACTGGGGTTTACGGGACATTTTTTGAATGAGGATTCCCTGTTTTCCCAGATGCATGGCTCTGCGGGGGTTATGCCCCACTATGAATATATGTCCGTGCCGGGGATGGACTGGCTGGGGAGAAAGATAGGAAGTCCGCTGATTCCCAGGCAGGTCAGCTCGGCGGCGGCTCAGACGGGTAAAAAGCAGGCGGCGGCGGAAACCTTTGCCTTATGCGGATGGAATGTAGGATTTGAGGAGCTGAAGTGGATAGCCCACTGGCAGATGGTAAACGGGGTAACATTGATCTGCCAGCACCTGGAGGGCTATACTCTGCGCGGCAGCCGAAAGAGGGACTATCCGCCTTCCCTGTTTTATCAGCAGCCTTACTGGGAGCAGTACAGGAAGCTGAATGATTATTTTGGCAGAATCGGTCAGCTTTTTGCCGGGACAAGGGAGATCGTGGACATTTGCATCCTTCATCCCATCCGTTCCGCCTGGACTGCCTTTTCGGAACGGGACAGCCGGCGCACTTTTGCTCTGGACGAATCTCTGGAGGCTGTGAGTCTGGAGCTTTCCGGTCTGCATCTGCCTTATCATTATGTGGATGAAGGCATGCTGGCACGGCTGGGGCTGGTCACGGAACAGGGAATGCTGCAGGTGGGGGAGTGCAGGTACAGGGCGGTGGTGCTGCCTCTGCTGTACTCCATGGACACACGCACCCTGGAGCTTTTGGAGGAGTTTGCCCGGGCAGGGGGAAGGGTTTACAGCAAAGCTTCAAGGCTGCCCTGGCTGTTAGAGGGAAGACAGGCTCCGGAGCTTCCAAAGAGGCTGGAACCTTTGGTGCTTTCAGGCGACGGAGATGTTATTCTAGCGGAGATGAGTGAATATAGTCCCTGTGATATCAGGATTTTGGACGAATCGGGCAGGGAGGCCCGGGATATCCATGTGATGTGCCGGGAGGGCCGGAGCGGAAGGATCTATTTTCTGGCGAATCTGGACAGGGACACGGACAGGGTATTGAAAATAAAGATGAAAGGAAGGGATCCGGTTTGCCGGTGGGACCTTTGGGAATATAAAAAGCATGGGATAGAGAGCCTCCGGGAAGGGAGCAGAAGCGTCTTTTGGCTGAAGCTGCATGGGGCGGAAGCGGCGGTGCTCGTCTGCGAAAGCAAAAGAGAGGTGATAGTGCCTGACCGGCGTCTTAAGGTACAGAGCATGGACTGGAATTCCATTACCCTGGACCGTGCCCGATATCGGGTGGACGAAGGAGAGTGGAAGCCGGAGAAGGCTGTGATCAGGATCATGAAGGAGCTTCTGGAGCAGAGACGGGACGCATGGGTGGAGCTGAGGTTTCACTGTGATATCCGTTTCAGTCCCGGCCCGGAAGCGCCGGTGTGGCTTGTGCTGGAGTCGCCGGAGCAGTACGAGATAGAGATCAATGGAGAAGGGCTTTGCTTTGAGGATGAAGGCTTCTGGAGGGATTCCTCCTTCCGAAGGGCCCGGGTGGACGGGTATCTTCGCAGGGGCGGAAATGAAATTCGGTTAAGAACCCGGTTTCGGCAGGAGCAAAGGGTCTATGACGCCCTGTTTGGAGAAGGGGTCATGGAGACGGAGTTAAATAAGCTTACTTATGGCACGGAGCTGGAGAGCATATATCTGTGCGGCGGGTTCGGTGTATACGATGAAGCGCCCTGCCGGGAAATCCAGCGGAATGCCTACGTGACGGAGGGAAAATTTTATCTGGGAGAATTGCCCGGGGAATTGGCGAAGGGGGATTTTTCCAGGCAGGGCCTGCAGTTCTATGCGGGAAAGCTGGAATTGCTGCAGGAGTACGAGATTCCGGAGAAGGGAGACAAGCTTTATATTCTGGAATTGGACAGAAAACCGGACTGTGCAGTGATGACCATTCTGGTAAACGGGCAGGAGGTGCGGACCTTTGCCGGAGGCAGCCTTGAGACGGATATCACGGAGTATCTTCAGGAGGGCACAAACAGAATCGTGTACCGTTTTGGGGGAACTAACAGAAATCTTCTGGGGCCGCACCATTTTGCGGGCGGAGAATCCTATTCCGTGGGGCCGGATACCTTCGGGGATACAGGGGGCTGGACGGAGCCGGAATATCTCCGGGGGAAAGGGATCTGGACGGATTCCTGGTGCTTTGTGAAATTCGGCTTTTAGGTAACTACAGCCAACCCTTATACTCTACCATGTCGGGGCGTTTTTCGGTGGAGCCGGAGAGCATTTGCCTGCGGAAGTCCGAGGGCGTCTGACACATCATCTCACTGAAGTGGCGGTTAAAGTTGCTCAGGGTGCGGAAGCCGGACATTTCGGACACGGTGAGGATGGACAGGTTTGTGCTGTGCAACAGGTTGCAGGCGTTCATGATGCGGACGCCTGCAATGTAATCTATAGGGTTTGTATCCATGATATTCTGGAAAACACGCCGGAAATGGACGGTGCTCAGGTGGCACAGGGAGGCCAGCTCGTCCACGGAAATTTTATTCATGTAGTTTTCTTCAATATAGTCTAAGGCCGGCGCAATGCTCAGGGTACTTGAGCTTGCGGATCCCGGGCCGGCTTCCGGAGAAGGTTCTTCCGGAGGGGCAGAGCATAGCTCTGCCCCTTTTTCCATGGAGCGGCTGATTTCCATATACAGACAGAACAGGTAGGATTTTGCCACATCCAGATCGGGCTTGGCCAGGGACAATTCCTCGATCAATACCTGAAATAAAAAAGAAGACCGGGGGGAAGCGCCGGCGGGGATCCGATAGCTGCTTACATCGCTCCGGGACCTGGGGACAAAGCTGGTAAAGGAAGGCTTATCCCGAAAGAGAATTCTGGGATTAAAAAAAAGATAAGACCAGCCGCTGGGAGTACCGGGCATGGCGTAGGTGGTGTGGGGCACATTGGGAGGAATAAAGAAAATATCCCCTGCCCCATAGGGAACGGTCCGGTCATTGATAAAGGCCAGTTCGCCGCTGTTGTCATGGCATATTCCCAGCTCCCAGCAATTATGAAAGTGAAGGTAATTGCTGGGAACATCAGAAATAATCCATTTTTCCCCCGTGAGCAGCAGTACGGGAAAGGAGAAGGGGAGATAATAGTTCCTGTTTTCGATCATGTCTTTTCTGAAAGTATACAATGCATTTCACCTCTCAATAATCCACAAAGAGAACAAGAATAGTTTAGCACATAATTGAAAATATTACTACTGAATTATGCCGTCACAGGATTCTGCCTGTGAAATTGATGCTTAAACTCTGATATCATCCGCTGAAAATGGTAATAACTGACAGAAATCATTGCTCTGAGACTCGAAAAAGATAGAATACGCACAGAAATGAACCCAAAAGAGGGAGAAAGAAACAGTGGCTTATATGATAATTAAATTGTTCAAGCTGTCCGGGAGGGGCGGAGTGAAAAGGGAGACAAAGCCGCCGTTATAGCGGGGAGAGGAGTAGGCATGGCAGGGAAAATACGCTTTGGGATTTTCGGATGCTCCCGGGGGAGCGGGCTGATCACCTGTATTTACGGGTCGGGAGCGGAAATCGTTGCGCTGTGCGATTACCGGCCTTCTGCAAAGGAGTATGTGTACAGCAATTATCCCAGTGTAAAAGACGTGAAGTTTTTTGACAATTTTGATGAGTTTATTCAGGAGGACATGGATGCGGTACTGATTGCAAACTATTTCTGCGAGCATGCGGAATATGCCGTCAGGGCTCTGAGGGCCGGCAAAAACGTGCTGTCGGAAACGCTCAGCAACATTACGCTTGCGGAGGGAGTCATGCTTTGCCGGGCGGTGGAGGAGACGGGAAAGACCTACGCGCTTCTGGAAAACTATCCCTACTTTAAGGGAAATCTGGAGCTGGAGAAAATTTATAAGGAAGGCACTCTGGGCAAGGTGGTTTACGCTGAAGGATCCTATGTGCATCCTATGGATGCGGCGGAACAGAACAGTCTGGCGCCGGGACTGCGCCACTGGAGGAACTGGACTCCCCGCAGCTATTATCTGACGCACGCGCTCTGCCCGGTGATGCAGATGACGGACACGCTGCCGGTGAGAGTTACCGCTATGGCATCCTTTGCGCCGGAGCTTTCGAAGGGAACGGCTTTGCGATCCGGTGATGCGGCGGTCATCGTAATGTGCCAGACCGATAACGATGCGGTGCTGCGGGTCACCGGCTGGGCCAACTACGCGCCCCATGGCAATGAATACCGCCTCTACTGTACGAAGGGCGGCGCGGAGGTGAACCGCTACAACGGTAATATTCACATTTCCTATAAACAGCATTCCCGTCCGGAGGGGGAGGAGCGTTGTGACATAGAGTATGCCCCGGAATGGCCCGTGAAGGAGCTTGGGGAGCTTGCCGACAAGGAAGGCCATGACGGCGGAGATTTCTGGGTGATCTATGACTTTGTCAAGGCGCTGGAGGAGGGCAGGAAGCCCTATTGGGATGTGTACCGGGCCACCCGTGCGGCGTCCGTGGCGATCCTGGCCTGGAGGAGCGTGCTGAACGGCGGTCAGCCTATGGATATTCCGGACTTTCGGCGGGAGGAGGATCGGAGGAAATATGAATTTGACAATATTTCCCCTTATCCGGATGAGAACTATAGGGTAAATATTCCCTGCTCCTCCAGGCCTTACGCTCCCACGGAGGAGGATCTTGCGGCATTGAAGGAAAGGTTTGGCCAGGAGGCGGACCTTCCCATGAAATAGAAGATCCTTGAGACAGGAGAAAGGCGGGGATGCCCATGGAGAGTAAAACACAGAGCCAGCAAAAAGAGGCTGTAGTCATGGAGGGAGAGGCCTGGAGCAAGCTCCGCTTTGGCGGAATTGAAGAAGGCAGTCTCATCCTGTGTGACAGGAGCTGTCCGGATGCGCCGGATACCCTCCGCTACCGTGAGGGCAATGACTTCGAAGTGGATTATCAGAAGGGAAGGATCCGCCGTCTGCCGGGGAGTACAATTCCCGATTTCAGGGAAAACAGCTCCTTCGGGGCAGAGCCCCGCTCGGTGAACCTGGAGAAAATAGCGGATTTCGGTCCCTGGCACTGTCAGAAATATACCGTGTATGCCTTTTATGTATTTGATCCATCCGGAAATGAGACCTACGGGGACGTTATCAGAAGGATCAGCCGGGACGGTCCTGTGGCACTGCCCCTGGGGCTGGCCGCAGGAATACGAAAGAAGAAGCCCCTGATCTATGGTGTAATCGGCGACAGCATCAGCACGGGCTGTGAGGCATCGGAGGGAAATGACTATTTTTCACTGTTTGCAGACTATATGAAAGCGCTTGGGGCCGCGGAGGTAAAAATCTATAACACTGCGGTGGGCGGCACTACCTCACAGGATGCGGCGGCAGCAGTGGAAAGGCTTTATGGAGAGCAGGCCGTGCAGCCTGATTTGATCACTGTGGGCTATGGCATGAATGATATGTGTTCCCTGGGGAATGATCCGGGAACAGACCCGGAGGAGTATATTTCCCGGATCAGGCAGGCGCTGGAGCGGATCAGAAGCCTTGCGGTCAATGACCCGGAGGTGATATTAATTACCTCCATGCCGGCAAATCCTATCTGGAATTACACCAGCGGAGGGTCCACGGCCCTTGCGGAGGCGCTGCGCAGATTTGCAGTACAGGAAAGACTGCCCCTGGCGGATGTCAACAGGCTTTTCCACAGCGAACTGGAGCACGGAAAACAATATCAGGAACTGATTATTTCCCTGATCAACCATCCCGGCGACTATGGGCATCATTTGTACTTTCTGATGCTTAAGGAGCTTTTGGACCGGGCGGTTTGGTCGGACCTTAATCAAAAACATATTTACAAGGAGGAGAAAGAATGAAAGCGAAAAAGCTGACAGCAATGATTTTGACAGGATGCCTTGCCTTATCCATGCTGGCGGGCTGCGGAAACGGAGCGGATGACGCTCCCGGAAGCCAGAGCGGAGGAGATTCCCGCCAGGGAGAGCAGGGAAGCAGCACTGAGGGAACCGGACAGGAAACTCCCCGGCCGGAAACCGCGGGAGTGACATTTCCCCTGGAGGAGCCCTATGAGATAGATGTTTTTGTCTGCTCCGGCGATGCCTCCTATAATTTTGAGGATACGGTCATTTTCAAGCATATGGAAGAGATGACAAATGTGAAGATGAACGTTACAAACGTAGGGCTTTCGGAATTGCTGGAAAAGAGGAATTCCCTGCTTCAGACAGGAGATTATCCGGATGTATTTATCAAATCCAGCTTTAATACCGGGGATCTTTATGAATACGGAAGTGAGGAGATCCTGATTCCGCTGGAGGATCTTATGGCTCAGTATGCGCCCAATTACTGCGCCCTTATGGATGAGAGGGATGCCTGGGCGGTGACCACCTCGGCAGACGGACACACCTACGGCTTCAGCGAGGTAAATGTTCTTAATATTAATTCCTGCTATATGTTTATCAATGAGCAGTGGCTGAAAAACCTGGGACTGGACATGCCTACAGACCGGGAATCCTTCTATGAAGTGCTGAAGGCCTTTAAGGAACAGGATGCGGACGGCGACGGAGATCCGAACAACGAAATTCCCTGGATTGCCCCCAGTGATCTGAGAATGCTTGAAAATATTTTTCAATACATGGGCGTCAACTATTCCAGCTCATGGGATACCATGGCTCTGTCCGGCGACATGAACAGCATTGAATTTTATCCTGCTACGGAAGAGTACAAGGAAATACTGGCATATTTGAAGAAGCTGTATGACGAGGGGCTTTTGTACAAGGATTCCTGGATTACCACCTGCGACCAGCAGCGTGCCATGGCACAGACCGGCACATCCATCGGTGTCTTTGCAGAATGGGCGCCCGTCCTGACCATGGGCTATGAAAAAGGTGTAAACGAGAAGGTTCTGGAATATACGTTGATGCCTGCCTGGGAGGGCGGCGGCTTCTGCTCGGCCATCGGCATTAATCCCAGCGCATTTTCCATCACGGACAAGTGCGAGAGGCCGGAGGTCATGGTTGCATGGGTGGACTATCTCTACAGCCAGGAGGGAGCCATGATCGCAGGATACGGCTATGAAGGCAAGCATTATGAGGTCATCGACGGCCATGTGAAGGCTTTCACGGAATCGGAGGATTACGGACAGAATATGTCTCATGTGAGCATCAATATGGGCGGCGGCAGCGTATCTCCTGTGAATGCGGCGGGAATCCTTCCGGCATATGTGGATCCGGAGGAGGATGCGGCGTCCTACAAATTCAATATGGATAAGGAAAAGGCCATGCAGCAGTATTTTGCCCCCTGGCCCACCCTGATCATGACGGAAGAGGAGACGGAGCAAAACGGCACTATCAGCGCAGATGTGGAGGCGTACAGCAGATCCTATCGAGCGGATGTGATCACGGGCGTCAAGGACCTGGACGCTACCTGGGACGAATATATTTCCACTCTGGAGGGAATGAAGGTACGCGATATGGAGGCGAACTATAACGCCGCCTATGACAGATATAAAGCGCTTCAGTAAAGGAATCTTGACCGGACCTTGGTATCCTTAAAGGATACCAGGGTCATCAGATGGAGGGGTTTGCTTTGGGAAAAACTGCGGTATCAAAAAGGAAGCAGCCTGAGGGGCGGAAAAAGAGCTTTTGGGAGAGACTGAAGTATGACATGAGAAGGAACTGGCCTTTGTGTGTCATGTTTCTGCCGGTTCTGATCTACTATATTATTTTCAGCTATACACCAATGTACGGAATTCTTCTGGCCTTTAAGGATTACAAGGTCAAGAAAGGTATTTTGGGCAGCCCTTGGGTGGGCTTTGAGCATTTTGAACGTTTCTTTTCCGGGTATAATTTCTGGGGACTGATGAAAAATACCCTGGGAATTTCCGTATACAGCCTGGCTGTGGGCTTTCCGATTGCGATCATTTTTGCCATTATGCTGCATTATCTGACAATGAACAAATTGAAGAAAACGGTGCAGATGGTGTCCTATGCGCCCTACTTTATTTCCACGGTTGTGATCTGCGGCATGCTGAGCATTTTTATGGATCCTGTAAACGGCGTTTTTAACACGGTGCGCAATTTGCTGGGGATGGAATCCGTGGGATTTTTAGGAGTCCCTGGATGGTTTAAATCGATTTATGTGTGGAGCGGAGTCTGGCAGGGAATGGGCTGGAGCGCCATTATTTATATTTCTTCGCTGGCGGGTGTGGACTATGAAATGCATGAGGCAGCCATTATAGACGGCGCCACCAAGCTGCAGAGGATCCGCCATATCGATCTTCCAACCATACAGCCCACCATTATCATGCTGTTGATCATGAACCTGGGCAATCTGATGAGCGTGGGCTTTGAGAAGGTTTATCTGTTGCAGAATGATTTGAATTTTGCCACATCGGACATTATTTCAACATATGTTTACCGGGTAGGCCTGGTGAACAGTGATTTTGGCTATTCCACGGCGGTGGGGTTATTTAATACCCTGATCAATCTGCTCATTCTTGTCACTGCGAATACGGTAGCCAGAAAGGCCACGGGTGAAAGCTTATGGTAAAGAGAAAAAAACATAGGATCCTGAGCAATTCTCCCTCGGACAGGTTATTTGATATTTTCAATATTGCAGTTATGATCGTCCTGCTGTTTATCTTTGTGTGGCCGCTGTGGTTTGTGGTGATCGCCTCCTTCAGCGACCCCTACGCGGTGTGGGCGGGGAAGGTTCTGCTCTGGCCGGTGGATTTTACGCTGAAGGGATACCAGGAGCTGGTGAAATACAGGGCCATATGGATCGGGTACAGGAATACGATTTTTTACACGGTGGCAGGGACTCTGATCAATATGATAATGACAGTTCTCTGCGCCTATCCTCTTTCCAGAAAGGACTGGATGCTTCGGAACTTCTTTATGAAGATGTGTTTGATCACCATGTATTTTAACGGCGGGCTGATACCCACCTACCTGGTGCTCCGCCGGCTTCATATGATAAATACCGTCTGGGCCATGATGATTCCCTGCGCCCTGGCGTTCAGCAATGTGCTGATCGTGAGAAGCTATTTTATAAACAGTATTCCGGGAGAATTATTTGAAGCCGCCAACATGGACGGAGCGGGCCCCTTTCAGTATCTGTTTAAGGTGGTGATTCCCCTGTCCAAGCCGGTGATGGCGGTGGTGTGCCTGTACTATGCGGTGGCCCACTGGAACGACTATTATACGGCGCTGATTTATATCAGCAACCGAGAGCTGGTGCCGCTGCAGACGGTGCTGAGAGAGGTGCTGATGTCCGCTGCCAGCATTGCCGAATCCATGCACAATGCCAGCGAATCCGCGGCCATGCTGATGCAGCAGAAGCAGGAGCTGGCCCAGAGCCTGAAATATACCTCGATTATTGCGGGGATCGTGCCCATGATGATCGCCTACCCCTTTGTCCAGAAATACTTCGTCAAGGGCGTTATGGTGGGAGCCATCAAGGGATAAGCAGACTGGAGGAAAAAAGATGCTGTATCTGTTGGACAGCGGAAGTCCCGGGGACGTCCGCTATTGCAAAGAATATTATCCCCTGGCGGGGGTGACCACGAATCCTTCCATTATTGCGAAGGAGATGCGTGCCGGAGAGAAAAGAGGGTTTTGGCAGCTGCTGGAGGAGATCCGCGGCATTATCGGCCCAAAGAAGATGCTCCATGTTCAGTCCGTGCAGAAGCAGGCGGAGGGAATTGTGGAGGAGGCCAGGCTTTTGGAGAGCCGGATCGGCGGGGCCCTGTATGTAAAGATCCCTGTGGGCGCGGAGGGACTGAAGGCGGCCATGAAGCTTAAGGGCCTGGGGATCGGAGTGACCATGACCGCAGTCTTCACGCCGGCACAGGCGCTGATGGCGGCAGAGGCGGGAGCGGATTTTGTGGCGCCCTACGTAAACCGGCTGGACAATGTGGCCGGCGGCGGATGCGGGGTGGTGGAGGAGATTGTCCGGGTGCTGGAGCTCCATAAGTCGGGTTGTAAATGTCTGGCTGCCAGCTTTAAAAATACCTGGCAGGTTCACAATTGCGCTATGTCTGGCTGTCAGAGCGTAACCATGTCCGCGGATATTTTCAGGGCTGTACTCGGCCATCCTCTGACAGACGCGGCGGTGGAAGGCTTTGACCGGGATTGGAAAAGCGTTTTCGGAGAGCGCACCATTCTTTCGGAGGATCTGTGAGGAATCGAAGGCGGAGCGGCAGATTGCCGGGAAATCCGCCCAAGCGGGCAGAAAGGAATCGGAATGAAAGAGGAGTCATTGCGCCAGGCCATGCAGGTCTATGAAATTGAGAGTCAGTGTATCCGTGAGATGGCGGATTATTTTGACATAAACAGCTTTTCCCGGGCGGTGGAGCTCTTGGCAGCGGCGGAAAGAATCGGAAGCTGCGGCTGCGGACATTCCGGGATTATGTGCCGGCATTTTGCTCATCTGCTCTGCTGTATAGAACGCCCGGCCAGATTTATCTCTCCGGCGGAGGCGTCCCATGGAGCCAGCGGTTTTTTAAAAGAAGGAGATGTGATGGTTTTCGCTTCCCGGGGAGGCCGGACGGCGGAGCTTCTGCCTGTTATGGAGATCTGCAGGAAAAAGGGAGTACATACCATTACCGTCACGGAAAACACGGATTCTGTGCTTGCCAGGCGCTCTGACGTGGTACTGAAGCAGCATGTGAACCGGGAGACGGATCCTGATAATTCCCAGGGAACAACCTCGTCCACGGCGCTGTGTGTGATTTTTCATGTACTGCAGACAGCGCTGATTGCACAGACGGGATTCACCGGAGAACAGTTTGCTCATATTCACCCGGGGGGAGCGGTGGGAGAACGGTTGAACGGAATGCATCAGGGAAGCGGTTTTTGAGACAATTTTATCATGATATTGTTTCCTTCCGCATCTGTTTATGCTATTCTTAGTAGAGACAGGATCCGTTTTTACAACCTATTATTCTTATGGCAGGAGGGAATTTTGAAGGTTCCCTTTCAATGATGAATTCGTGCCCAAGGAGAGGTGTTTACACATCCTCTTATGAAGCGGGCCAGGAGGTATAAGTTTGGAACTAAAGTTCCAAATATTGATTGATATGTGCGCTGAAGCGCGTAAAGGGGTATAGAAATGGATTTTAAAGTGTATCAAAAAGAATTGGAGCTGCAGTCCAGAGGATGGATTCCCACATTTCATGATGTGTCAAAGGAGGTTCTGGAGATCGTGAAGGCATCGGGAATCAAAAACGGAACTTGTTGTATTGCCTCTCATCATACCACCTGCTCGGTTATGATTCAGGAGTGCTCCCATGATATAGATTCCTTTGATCTGGAATATCTTCAGCATGATCTTTTGGATATTATGCGGAAAATGATTCCCGATTTTGCCGAGGAGCATCAATATCGTCATCCGGGTCCGCTGCATGCGCAGTTTGGACGTTTCGTGGGAGAGCCCGGAGATTTTACCAGCATGAATACGGATGGTCATCTGCGCAGTGTCTTTTTTGGCCGCAGCGAGACCATGACCATCAAGGACGGAGAGCTGGACGGAGGGGAATTTGCCCATATTTATTTTGTGGACTGGGATCATGTCCGCGCCCGCCGCAGACAGCTGAATATCACTGTGATGGGGACCGGGGATGAGATCGAGGACCGGAAATGGAATGAGGGCCGGGTAATCGATACCCTTCGAAAATATACCGATGAAGAAAAGGCTTATGATGTGAGATATACCTTACAGCAGAACAGATAACAGTGTGAAGGTGCCGCCGAAGGCGGCATGTCGGGAAGTGCGTAAAAAAGAAAGGAAAATGGGTGTCATGGTATACAGGGAATCATTTAAAATACAGTCCAATGACAAGATCTGTACCTTTCACGATGTGACGGATCAGGCAGGGGAGGCGCTTGACCGTTCCGGCATAAAAGACGGCATATTAGTGGTGTATTCGCGCCATACCACCTGCGGCGTAATTACCCAGGAACGTGCTCATGACATGTCCATGACGGGGCTGGAGACGCTTCAGCAGGATCTGGTGGATGTCTTTGAGGCGGCGGTTCCTGTCTGCCGGAAGGAGGGTACATATCTGCATCCCGGGCCTGAGGCGCTGAAATTTGCGGATGCCCACGGGGAGGATGCAAGAGGCTGCCATAACACGGACGCTCATCTGCGCTCCGCCATCATCGGCAGGAATGAGACGATTACAGTAATTGACGGGAAAATGGATCTGGGAGACAATGGGCGTGTGTACTTTATAGACTTTGATCAGACCAGAGCCAGGGAACGGACCGTTCAGGTCATGGTCATAGGTGAATAATTTTATGATAAATGTGATTGGACTGGATATAGGAACATCCTCGGTCAAAGGTGTGGCTGTGGGGCCAAAGGGTGAAAGGCTTTCTGCCGCAAAGAGGGATTTTACGTATCAAAGTCCCCGGGAGGGATGGAAAGAGCTGGCAGCGGAGGACTATCTGGAAACCTGCGGCAGTCTGCTCAGGCAATTGGAATCGGCGGGAAGCGGTGAAATCGGAGCCGTATGCGCCGCGTCGGCCAGCGGGAATCTGTTGGTTCTGGATTCAGACGGCACTCCTTTGACGAAGATTATCAACTGGCAGGACCGCCGTGTGAAGGAGGAGGCCAGGGAGCTTCTGAAAGATATCTGCGCTGAGGAAATTTATAAGGCGTCCGGCTGGAGCTTTGACTGCCAAACCTTTCCCCTGGCGCAGCTTTGTTATCTGCGCTGTCATCAGCCGGAACTGCTGGACCGCGGCGGCATGATCTGTATGAGTACGGAATATCTTTATTGGAGACTCACCGGCGTCTGGGGGGTGAGCGGATCGGCGGGGACGCCTTCTTTCCTGCTGGATCAGAGGACGGGGGTATACAACAGGAGACTGCTGGATATTTTGGGAATCCGTGAGGACCGGCTGCCGCCTGTGGGAGAGACAGGCCGGATCCTTGGCAGAGTTACCCGGGAAGGAGCCGCCTGGTCGGGGCTGCCGGAGGGTATGCCCCTGGTGCTGGGAAGCTTTGATCATCCCGCTGCGGCAAAAGGAGCGGGAGTGCTGCAGGAAGGACAGATGCTTTTGTCCTGCGGTACTTCCTGGGTAGGGTTTTATCCTGTGAAGGACCGGGACCGCATTCTTCGCTGCGGAGCGCTGGCCGATCCCTTTTATGCCCCGGAGGGCTGCTGGGGAGCCATGGTTTCCGTGCCCTCTGTAGGGGAACGCATCAGAAATCTTGTTGCCAGGTATCTGGGAGACGGAGAGGATATGTTTGAGCGTTTTATAAGCCTGGCAGGGGAGAGCGAACCCGGCGCGGGAGGGCTGGTTCTGGATCTGAAGGAGGAGCCTTCGGATACACTGTCGGGAGACGGGGGCCAGGGGAAGTCCAGGCAGCCGGACACCGGAGTTGATGATAGAATCCGCAGCTTTCCTTCAAAACATATTGCCCGGGCCATTATGGAGGGCACGGTACGGCTTTTGCAGGCACAGATAGAGCGTCTTGCAGGAGAAGGTATCTGTGCCCGGGAGGCGGTTATGGTGGGCCAGCCCTCGGAGAGCGCACTCTGGCTGGAGGTGATCTCTCAGATGACCGGTCTGAGGGTACGGCCCGGGAAGGGCGGGTACACGGGAGCGGAAGGGGCTGCCCTCACTGCTGCGGAGGCGGTTGGATAGGGTTATCTTGTGTTTCGATTGGATGCACGGTTACGCAGGCAGGTTTGATATGTCTGTGCATATAAATCGGTAGGTGTAAGTTGTAATTATGATGGAACGCTTGTAATGGCCGATGGTTTTAGAAATGATGTAAAGCCGTTTCCAAAATCAGAAAAATTTCAAGGTGCAGATGTTTTAATTATTGGCAATACAATTATCGGGGATATATTAAAAGATGGTTTTGTATTAAATGAAGATAACCCGCTTCGAAAAGAATTATTTACTTTAGACGAAATTGATATGATACGGGAACAGTATGGAATCAAAAGAGTTATCATTACACATTTAGAGGAAGACTGGGGAAAATCATATGATGATTATAGAGAATTGGAGAGAGAATTGAACTTAATATATTTTGCATATGACGGTATGAAAATAAGGCTGTAAGATAAACCATATAAATTGGAGAAAGATTATGAAAATACGGTGTGTGTGGGAGCACAATGGCAATGACAGTATTTTGTATGCCAACAACTTTGTTGGAGCATATACACGTGGTGAGACAAAGGATATTGCTCTGCAAAAGATGGCAGGAGAGGTTGCATCTTACCTGGAATGGAAAGGCGAAGCAGTCCCCGTCTCTTTGGAGACGATAATTACACAGGAGAAAGCCTCACTGCTTACGATTTCGGATGCGGATTCGGATGTCCTTTTTGAGGAAGAAAAAGAGCCTTTATCCAGAGCGGAATATGAAGAATTAAAAGCACTTGCACTGAAATCCGCACAGGATTTTCTGGATTTGTATGAGGCGATTCCCGACAAGAATAAAAGCTGTCTGCCAGTCCGGAAAACCTTCTATGGGCAAGTTCCCCGCACGGCATCTGAAATGTATGAGCACACAAAAAACGTCAATGATTATTACTTTGGGGAGATTGGTGTTGAGACTGATCATGAAGGAACGATTGTGGACTGTCGGCAGCGAGGTTTTGTGCTGCTCGAAGGCCAGCCAGATTTTTTGAAGAATATTGTCAGCCTGGGCAGCTATAATGAAGAATGGTCGTTGCGGAAAGTGCTGCGGCGTTTTATCTGGCACGACCGTATCCATGCAAAGGCGATGTACCGAATGGCAGTCAGAACATTTGGCGGTGACATTCCAAATGTGTTTCACTTCACATACTAGCAAGCCCCTGGGAGAGACTGCCTCACAGGGGGCATTGCTATTATAGGCGGCTTGTTTTACAGCTGGGCAAACACTTCTCCGATAGGGGCCTGAATCAGCAGATCGGCGTAAGAATCTCTGGGGGTGGGGGCCTTGTTGATCACCACCAGTTTGTCCCCCTGGAAATAATCGATCAGGCCGGCGGCGGGATATACGGCCAGAGAGGTGCCGCCGATGATCAGTACCTGGGCTTCCCGAATGAAACGCACTGCGGCATTAATGGTTTTTTGATCAAGACCTTCCTCGTACAGCACCACGTCGGGCTTTACGGAGCCGCCGCAGGTCTGGCATTTGGGGATGTCCTGTGAGCTCAGGATATAGGGGGCATCGTGGAATTTTCCGCAGCTTTCGCAATAGTTGCGAAGAACGCTGCCGTGCAGCTCCAGCACGGTTTTGCTGCCTGCAGCCTGGTGCAGGCCGTCGATATTCTGGGTGATAACTGCCTTCAGCTTGCCCTGCTGTTCCAATTGGGCAAGCTTTTTGTGGGCGGCATTGGGCTGAGCGTCCAGAAAAAGCATTTTGTTGCGGTAGAACCGGAAGAATTCCCGGGGATTTTTCCGGTAAAAGGTGTGGCTTAGAATGGTTTCCGGCGGGTAATCGTATTGTTGATTATACAGCCCGTCCACACTTCGAAAGTCAGGGATGCCGCTTTCAGTGGAGACGCCTGCGCCGCCGAAAAATACGATATTGTCATTGGCTTCAATGATATTTTTCAGTTCCCTGATCTGATTTTCATAATCCTTCATAATGACCTCCCGGGGTGCGGCGCCTGACCTGCACCATGCATTTTTTCTTATAACAGGCAATTCCATAATGGTAGATTGTTGTCATTCCGTTTTGTAAAAGTTTATCCTCATACCGCAGACGCTCTATTTGTTCTAATGCTTCCAGACATCCTTTTTCCAAATTCCCGTTATCCGGATATTTGATTTCTACTACAATTCCAACCTCTTCATTTTCCAGCTCGATCAGGATATCGCTGTAGCCGTCTCCGGATTCTGCATTGGATACAAGGATCCAGTCTTCACGATGGCTCAACAATCCCAGCAATATGCCATGGTAAAAATTTTCTTTCCGATCCTTACGCACACTTGTGTCGCGGATGCTGATAGTTTTTGAAAGATAGGCATTAAACTGTGATTCCACGGCCATGGCATCTGCCGTGGCAAATGCTGTACAAAATGCATCCAGCTTTGCGGTATCCTTGCTGACTTCCTCTTGAAACCAATTTAATATCTGCTCAACGAAAACCTCTTTGATTTCCAGATTCGGGATTGCCAGCTGATAGAATTTATCGTCTGTTTTTCCCCGCTGGGTAAGGTACCCCGTAGTAAACAACACGCTCCACAAATTATCGATCTTCCTATAAAGATCTCTGTAGGTTAATTCCTCATTGACTTTTCGGGTGACGCTTTCCCCGTTCACAAGCTGTTCAAGTTCTCGCCTTGTCTGTGGACCGGCCATTCGGATAAAGTTTCGGACAATGTTGTTTTCGCTGGTATTGATCCAGAAGGATTTCGGAGAAGCATCCGGTTCCCCGCGGAGCAGATCTACGTAGTTGATCACATCCCAGGGACAATAAACATCTTCATTGCCAAAATGATATCCGTCATACCATGTTCTGATCGTATCGTATTTGTTGTCCAGATCATAATAATTCAGAAGCTTTCTGATCTCTGCGTCTGTAAATCCAAAATGCTCATCAAACTGTACATTTGTAATTGACATGATCTTAAGATTGTTTAATCCCGTAAATATGCTTTCCCTGGATATTCTCAAACAACCGGTCAATACGGCAAAATAAAGGCTGTCATTTGTTTTCAGAACCTGGCCGAACAGAGAGCGGAGAAGAGTAATCATGCTGTCGTAGTAATCGTATTGCTGTGCCTTGTCCAGCGGAACATCGTATTCATCTATTAAAAGGATGACTTTCTGTCCATAATGTTTTCGCAGAAGACCGGATAAAGTGCGCAGGCTGTCTGCCAGTACATCGTCCGGCATAATGTATCCGTGCTGTCCGCTTGCATCCACATGGATCAACTGTGCAAAACGTGCTTTTTCTTCTCTCGAAAGACGTTCGCTGTCCAGCAAAAACCGAAAACGCAGCGCCTCATCTCCAATGATGGACCGAAGCATGGCCCGTGCGCCTTCAAAATTGTCTGAGGCTGCCCCCTTCAGAGTGATTGAAATTACTGGAAACTTCCCCATATATTCTGCACATAGCTCCTGTTCCCCGGCAATCAACAGACCGTCAAACAGAGACCTGTCACAGCCATATTCAAAAAAGTATTTCAACATGCTCATATTGAGAGTTTTCCCGAATCGCCTGGGCCGGGTGAACAGATTTACTTCTCCCCAATTATCCAGCAACTCTTTGATTAATCCTGTTTTGTCAACATAATAAAATCCCAGGGTGCGCACTTTTTCAAAATTTTCAATGCCGATAGGCAGTTTGGCTTTTCTGCTCACAGACTCACCTCTTTTCGCATACGGCTTTTCTTTTATTATATCCAAAGGAAATAGAATAGGCAACGGGAAAAATATGTGGGGCTGCGTCAGAGAATCCTTGAAGAATCATAAAATCTTAAGAAAATCTCAAGGAGCATCCTATTGAGAAGGCTGTTTATTATGTGCTATATTAGTTATGTTGCGGAAGGAGACTTCAGAATACTGTTACGGGAAACGAGAAGAATGGGAAAAAAGAAGGATCGGCTGATTCCCTTAAGTGAAGCAAAAAGGGTTATTTATCTGGAAGAAAGAGGGAGAAACAGAAAAAAATTGTCAGCAGGAGCAATGATATTCGGCATATTGGGTGCAATTTGCATCATTTATTGCATATGCATTTCCATAGCGGGATTCGGATCCCGTTTTTATCTGGTCTGGGGGGTTCTGGGGGCCGCATTTTTCCTGGCATCCTGGGTGTTTATGGACCGAAGGCTCATAAACGCCATGCCCGGGTGGCTGAAGGCAGGAATCCTTGGAGTTACAGGACTTGGCCTGTTGATATTCATAGTGGTCATGGGAATGATCTTGGCGCGGTTTGAGGCGGGTGCCTTGCCGGGAGCGGATTATTTGATCGTGCTGGGGGCTCAGTGGAAGGCAGACGGCCCCAGTCAGGCCCTGCGCCTCAGACTGGACCGGGCGGCGGAGTACCTGCTGGAGAATCCCGGGACCCGGGTTATTGTGTCCGGAGGCCAGGGGAGCAACGAGCCGGTCAGCGAGGCGGCCGGAATGGAGCAGTATCTTATCGACGCAGGAATTGCTCCGGAGCGGATTACGAAGGAGGACCGGTCTACGAACACCTTTGAAAATCTTAGGTTCAGCGGTGAACTGTTGGACAGGAAAAACAGCAGGGTGGTGATCGTGACCAACAATTTTCATGTTTTTCGGGCTATGAAGATCGCAGAAAAGCAGGGATATGCAAACGTAGAGGGGATGGCGGCAGGTTCTGTATTGTGGATGAATCCCAATAATCTGCTGCGGGAGTTTTTGGGAGTGATAAAGGATTTCCTGGTGGGAAATCTGTAGGTTTGCGCCGGCGACGGCAGTAAGTGGGTCAGAAGGGAAGGATGAAGATGGACATCAATATAGGAGATATTTTGAAGCTGAAAAAGCAGCATCCCTGCGGAAGCAAGGAGTGGGAGGTGCTTCGGGTAGGAGCGGATTTCAGGATTAAGTGCAGGGGCTGCGGCCACCAGGTCATGATTGCAAGGAGGCTTTTGGAAAAAAATGTGAAGGAGATTCAGACCGCGGATCAGGCGGGATGAGTATAGCGCTTCGGAGATTCGGCGCCGGGAAGACAAAGATTAGATAAACCGAGGGGAAAGGAATCAGGAAAAGTACAAATAAAGACACCAGGGAAGATGTAACAGTTTCCGATAAGAAACTGTTGCATTTTCTTTTTTTGTGGATATAATAGTTGTTAGATAAGGAAACAGTTGAATTATGAAACAGTAGAAAAGAGAAACAATTATAAAGGAAAAATAAAATGTATAAAATAGCAGTAAAAAATGGTAAAGTGAGGAAACATTATTTTAAGAGGGAGGTTCAGCCATATGGAGGGGAGAAAGGATGAGGAGATGCGGCAGAAGCGTTCCAGTGTGGTACTGGAGCTGAATGGGCTGGCTCATACCATCAAACGGTACTTTGCAGGGATCAGCGAGAAGGCTGCCGGGGGAAATCAGGTTTGGGAGGGACTTTCTCCCGCCAATTTCGGGGTAATTGCTTTTCTGTGGGAGAACCGGGACAGGGATATTTACCAGAAGGATCTGGAGGAGCAAATGAAGGTACAGCGTTCCACCATTTCCAAGATGCTGCAGATGATGGAGAAAAAGGGCATTGTACAAAGGAGACCGGTGGATCACGACGCCAGGCTGAAAAAGATTACACTGTCGGAGGCGGTACAGGACAGCATACAGAGCTGGATGGCGGGAGCCGGACAGATGGAACAGCAGGCTACGAGGGGCTTTTCCGAGGAGGAGTTGGATGAACTTATCCGCCTGATCAACAAGATGAAACAGAATTTCACATAAGCATATGACAACAGGAGGAGAGAAGCATGTTAAAGATTTTCAAGTATTTGAAAAAAGAAGACTGGCTGATTGCGGCGGTCAGCCTGGTTTTGGTGGTTGCTCAGGTGGGACTGGATCTGAAGCTGCCGGATTACATGTCTGAGATCACCAGGATGGTGCAGACACAAGGGAGCCAAATGAGCGATATTCTTGGAGCCGGAGGCAGGATGCTGGCCTGCGCCCTGGTCAGTCTGGCACTGGCCGTGACCGTGGGATTTTTCAGCGCCAGACTGGGGGCGTCCTTTTCCAGAAGGCTGCGCGCCGCGGTATTTTACAAGGTGGAGAGCTTTTCCATGGAGGAGATCAACGGTTTTTCCACCCCCAGTCTGATCACCCGTTCCACCAATGACGTGACCCAGGTGCAGATGCTGATTACCATGGGGCTGCAGCTGATCATCAAAGCTCCTGTGATGGCGGTCTGGGCCATGACGAAGATCGTGGGGAAAAGCTGGCAGTGGACAGCCAGCACCGGCGTGGCGGTAGTGGCCCTGGTAACACTGATTTTGATTATCACCTCTATCACACTGCCCAGGTTTCGCAAAATGCAGACCCTGACGGATAATCTGAACCGGGTGACCCGGGAAAATCTGATGGGCATCCGGGTGGTGCGGGCCTACAACGCAGAAGAATACCAGGAAGAGAAGTTTGAAAAGGCCAGCGGCGAGCTGATGGATAACAATTTGTTTGCCTTCCGCACCATGGCGGTGATGAATCCTTTTATGAATATCATTATGAATGGGCTGACCCTTTCCATTTACTGCATCGGGGCATATTTGATCAGTCAGGCGGCCATGGCGGAGCGAATCGGGCTGTTTTCGGATATGGTGGTATTTTCCTCCTATGCCATGCAGGTGGTCTCCGCGTTTATGATGATGACCATGATCTTTATTATGCTTCCCCGAACGCTGGTGTCCGCGAAGCGCATCAACGAGGTGCTGGACAGACAGTGCGGTATTTCTGACGGGACTGTCACAGAGGGAAAGCCCGGAATGGAGGGGCAGGTGGAATTCCGCAATGTGAGCTTTCGGTATCCGGATGCGGGCGGAAATGTACTGGAAAATATTTCCTTTACCGCCCGCAAGGGCGAGACGGTAGCTTTCATCGGCGCTACCGGCAGCGGAAAGTCCACGCTGGTAAATCTGCTTCCCCGGTTTTATGATGCCACGGAGGGAGAGGTTCTGGTAGACGGGGTCAACGTAAAGGATTATACCCTGGAGGCGCTGCACAACAAGCTGGGGTACGTGTCCCAGAAGGCGGTGATGTTTGCCGGTACCGTGGAGGAAAATATCGCCTACGGGGATAACGGCAGGGAAACTTCTTCGGAGGAGATCAAAAAGGCCGTGGCTATCGCCCAGGGCAGGGAGTTTGTGGAAAAGCTGGAGGACGGATATCAGGGGGCTGTGGCCCAGGGGGGAAGCAATTTTTCGGGAGGACAGAAGCAGCGTCTGGCCATTGCCCGGGCGGTGTGCCGGAAGCCGGAAATCTATATTTTCGACGATTCCTTTTCCGCCTTGGATTATAAGACGGACCGGATTCTGAGAAGCGCTTTGAAGCAGGAGACGGACCAGACCACTACACTGATTGTGGCTCAGCGCATCGGCACCATCAAGAATGCGGACAAAATCATTGTGCTTTCAGACGGAAAGGCAGTGGGGATCGGCACTCATGAGGAGCTGATGGAAAGCTGTCAGGTATATCAGCAGATCGCATTGTCACAGCTGTCAAAGGAGGAGCTTGCGGGATGAAAAGAGAGGAACAGGTAATGAAGGATAATAAGGCGCAGGGAGCCGGTCCGAGAATGCATGGACCGGGAATGCACGGACGGGGGCCGGCAGGGAAGCCCAAGGATTTTCGAAAGGCCTGGGGGCGGCTGATGGTCTACAGCAAAAGCTTTATGCCCTTTATCGTAATGGCGGTGGTGTTTGCCATGGGCGGATCAATCTGTTCCCTGATCGGACCGGACCGGCTCAGCGATATGACGGACGCCATTCAGAGAGGACTGATTTCCGGGGTGGATATGGATGCGGTGTGGGGGATTGCCATTTCTCTGGGATGCCTTTACGGCGTCAGCGCCATTTTATCCTATGTACAGTCCTATACCATGACCACTATCACCCAGAAGCTGACCAGAAGGCTTCGGGGTGACATCGATGTGAAGATCAACCGGGTGCCCTTAAGCTATTTTACTACCAACACCTACGGAGATGTGCTGAGCCGGGTGACCAATGATGTGGATACCATCGGCCAGAGCATGAGCCAGTCTATCGTATCCCTGTTTACGGCGGCCACCATGTTTCTGGGTTCTCTGATCATGATGTTTTATACCAACTGGGTCATGGCCCTGACGGCAATTTTTTCCAGCCTGTTTGGATTTGCCATCATGTCCGCGGTGATGGGACGTTCTCAGAAATATTTTACCGCGCAGCAGAAGCAGCTGGGACTGATCAACGGGCATATTGAGGAGATTTATACCGGGCATAATGTGGTAAAGGCTTATAATGGGGAAAAGAAGGCCATTAAGACTTTTGACCAGATCAATGAGAGTCTCTATAACAGCGCCTGGAAGAGCCAGTTTTTGTCGGGACTTATGATGCCGATTATGGGATTTATCGGAAATTTCGGATATGTGGCAGTGTGTGTGGTGGGAGCGATGCTGGTGCTTCAGGGGCATATTACCTTTGGCGTGATTGTGGCGTTTATGCTGTATGTCCGTCTGTTTACCACGCCCTTGAGTCAGATCGCTCAGGCAATGACCAGCATGCAGTCCATGACGGCGGCAAGCGAACGGGTATTTGAATTCCTGGACGGTCCGCAGATGGAGGATGAGAGCCATAAGACCCGGGAGCTGAAGAACGCCCAGGGAGACGTGGAATTTCGCCATGTAAAGTTTGGATATGAGCCGGGCAAGACGATTATTCATGACTTTTCCGCTCATGCCCGGCCAGGAATGAAGGTGGCTATTGTGGGTCCTACAGGTGCGGGAAAGACCACTATGGTGAATCTGCTGATGCGGTTTTACGAGCTGGACGGGGGACAGATCCTCATCGACGGCATTCCGCTGGAGGAGCTGACCAGGAAAAATATTCACGATCTGTTTGGAATGGTGCTTCAGGACACCTGGCTTTTCGAAGGAACCATCCGGGAAAATATTGTTTACAGTAAAAAGGACGTGCCGGAGGATGAGCTTCGGGGAGCCTGCCGGGCGGCAGGTATCGACCACTTTATCAGCACTCTGCCTAACGGGTACGATACCGTATTGAACGATAAGGCCAATCTGTCCGCAGGGCAGAAGCAGCTGATTACCATTGCCAGAGCCATGGTGGAGAATGCGCCTCTGCTGATTCTGGACGAGGCCACCAGCTCCGTGGATACCCGTACCGAGGCCAGGATTCAGGAGGCTATGGATATCCTTACCAGAGGGCGGACCTCCTTTATCATTGCGCATAGGCTTTCTACCATTAAAAACGCCGATCTGATTCTGGTGATGAAGGACGGAGACGTGATCGAGAGCGGCAATCATGTGGAGCTGATGGCGAAGGGCGGTTTCTATGCGGAGCTGTACAACAGTCAGTTTGAGGCGGCATAAGGGGCTTCAGGACTGACGCAGCACCAGTGAGGTTTCGATTTCTATTTTCACGGGAGAGGCGTTTTTGTCGGCGATCAGGTCGTTGTCCGCGAAATAGCAGCGGGCAGGGGCTTCTCCCTGACGGAGAAGCTCCCGCATGTCTTCATAAGCGCCCTCCATGGAGGGCGAAAGAGTGTGGACCGGTGATTTTGAGGCGGGCATGCCGTTTTTGCGGATTGCTTTGTAAAAGCCGTCCGCCCGTTCCGAAAAATTGCCTATGGGATAGGATGAGCGCAGATAGCCGGGCTGGGTCCGGTATTTCCGAATCAGGTGGCCGGCGGCCAGAAAAGCGCCCTGCACATTGGCGATCTGTACATAATTGGCGCTGATTCCCTCGAAAAAGGTGTCCAGCACAACGATCGGAACGGGAAGGGTGAGAAAAGGCGCAAAGGCGTGCTCGTCCATCTCGGTGCCCAGCAGGATAATTCCCCGGCATCCGGGCGCCAGAAGCTTTGACAGCTGGTTTGGCAGGTTATCATCCTCATATAGATAAGTGATATTCAGAAAATAACTGGCCTGCCGGCAGCCGGTGTCGATGCCCTCGGAAAGCTGGGAGAAGAAGGGGGTGTCTCCTACCACGGCGCCGTTTTTTCGATAGATAATAAACTGTATGGTTCCGCTGGGGGCACTTCGGAGAAGGCGGGGAAACAGAGGGCCTATTGGCGCTGGGAACCATGGACACCTGGCTGGTGTATCGCCTTACAGGGGGAAAATCCTATTTGACGGATTACTCCAATGCCTCCCGGACGCAGCTTTATAATATTTATGAAAAGAAGTGGGATCAGGAGATCTGTGCCCTGTTTGGTATTGACCCCGGAATTCTTCCCCGGGTACAGGCTTCGGACGATTGCTTTGGATATACGGATCTGGAGGGCTTTCTGCCGAAGCCTGTTCCCATACACGGAGTGCTGGGGGATTCCCACGGCGCACTGCTGGGACAGGGATGCCTGCTGCCGGGAATGTGTAAGGCCACTTATGGAACCGGCTCCTCGGTCATGATGCAGACCGGGGAAAGGCCGGCGGTAAGCAGCCATGGACTGGTGACCTCCCTGGCCTGGGGGCTGCGGGGGAGGGTGGAATATGTGCTGGAGGGAAATATCAACTATGCCGGCGCAGTGGTTTCCTGGATGAAGGACAATGCGGGGCTGATTGCTTCTCCGGAGGAGACCGAAGCGCTGTGCAGGCAGGCGGATCCGGATGACAGCCTGTACCTGATCCCGGCGTTTACGGGCCTGGGAGCGCCCTATTGGGACAGCTGCGCCGAGGGGCTTTTTACTGGTATAACCCGATCCACCGGAAGAAAGGAGCTGGTTCGTGCGGGGGTGGAATGTATCGCCTATCAGATTGCAGATGTGGTGCGAACTATGGAGGCGGATGCCGGATGTATGGTTTCATGTCTTCGGGCAGACGGCGGCGCGGCAAAAAATGACTATCTGATGCAGTTTCAATGTGATATACTGGAAAAAGAGGTGGCAGTTTCCGCGCGGGAGGAGCTGTCCGGATGGGGGGCTGCCTATGCCGCAGGCTTAGGGATCGGGCTGTACGGGGAGGCGTCCATGAATTACGGAACAGACATGAAATACAGGCCCGGAATGGAAAAGGGGCTGCGGGAAAAGAAGCTGGCGGGCTGGAGACATGGTGTGGAGCTGGCCATGAGCCATGGAGGAAATGAGGCAGGCGGGTGATCCGTCTGAACGGATATGATGAAGGCGGGAAAATGAGAGCTTGTGTTGACGGAAGGAGGAACAATTGTGATGAGACAGTATGAGATGAAGGAGCTGGTATTTCAGGGAGAGGTACTGACGAAGGAATGGGCGTCCGTTTCCCTGGAGGCCGTTTTTACAAACGGCGAAACCACGGTGAAGGCGAAAGGCTTCTACGATGGAGACGGGGTATACAAGGTGCGCTTTTTCCCGGAGAAAACCGGGCTCTGGAGCTGGAAGGTGACCGGCGCGGTTCAGGCACAGGGAAGTGAAGAGTGCGTGGCAGAGGCTGCGCATGGGTCTGTGTGGGATGCTCATGGCATCGTCAGGGCCCGGGAACAGCACTTTGCATATTCGGACGGCACCCTTTTCCGCCCCTTCGGCACCACCATATATGCTCTGATGCATCAGGAGCAGGAGCGGATCGAACAGAGCCTGGAGAGCCTGGCGTCCTCTCCCTTTAATAAGGTACGGTTCTGCGTTTTTCCCAAGCATTATAATTATAATGCGAATGAACCGCAGTTTTATGCTTTTGAAAAAACAGAGGACAGGTGGGATGTGACCCGGCCCTGCATCGCTTTCTGGAGGCATTTTGAGGAGCGGCTGACCCAGCTTTTGAAGCTGGGGATCCAGGCGGATATTATCCTGTTCCACCCCTACGACAGATGGGGGTTTTCGAAGCTTTCTCAGGAGGAAAATCTGGTTTATCTGGATTACGCGCTGAGCAGGCTTTCCGCCTTTCCCAATGTATGGTGGAGCCTGGCCAATGAATATGATCTGTGCGCACCTGCCAAATCTTTGGAGGATTTTGAGCAGATTGAGGAATTTGTGGCGGCCAATGACCCGTACCGCCACCTGCTGTCCAACCATAACTGCTTTGCTCCGTGGGATTACTCTCGGGAAAATGTGACCCATGTAAGCATTCAGACCAAGGAGCTGACCAGGATTCCCATGTGGTGGGAAGCCTATAAAAAACCTGTGATGATCGACGAGTGCTGCTACGAGGGCGACATACCGGAAATGTGGGGATGTATTTCCGCAAGAGAGATGACCGCCCGTTTCTGGCGCACGGTGGTAAGCGGCGCCTACTGTACCCATGGGGAAACCTTCCTTGATCCGGAGGATGTGCTGTGGTGGGCCAAAGGAGGTGTGCTGAAGGGGGAAAGCCCCAGGCGGATCGCTTTTTTAAAGGAGCTGGTGCAGGAGCTGCCCGGCCCCATAGAGCCGTTGATTCTGGGTATGGACCAGCTTCGAAATATTCCGGAAGGCAGGGAGGAAGAAATTTTGAAGACAGTGCCGGAAGAAGTGCGGCACTTTACGGGAAGCTACCTGCGGATGAGCTACGCGGACAGAATGCTTTTTTCTGCTTCCGAGCATGGCTGGAGCGGGCACTGCAAAGAGCTGGCCTATCTGTATTATTACGATCTGCGCTGCTGCAGGCGGGACACCATAGAGCTTCCCCGGTCCCATAAATACAGGATCGAGATAATTGATACCTGGGAGATGACCCGGAAGGTGCAGGCCGGGGGAGTAAACGGGAGAGTGGAGGTAAGGCTGCCGGGCCGGGAGGGAATGGCGGTACTGGCGTCACTGTTCACGGAGTAGTTCCGCCAGGGGGGGTTTGTGCGCTGAACTGTAACTTGTCCGGAAATAAACCGTGCATCTTTTGTTGTCATATGCTGCAATTTATGGTAAGATGATTTTGCGTTTATTGTTTAATTTTCAGGAAGAGCAGAAAATCGCCGGCGTCATGGTATAGTTGATGCAGGCGAGGGGGTTAAGCATGGATATGTTTATGGACAAGCTGGCACAGAAGCTGACAGCGCAGGAGATCATTAAGGCAAATACAGCGGCGGATACGGAGGAGCTGAACAGACTGAAAAATCAGCTGCAGGAATATAACGACTGTCTGGAAAAGCTTGGGAAGCTTATCGAAGAGGCAGAAGGCCGGATTCAGGCGCCCCCGGTGGAGGCGGAAAGGATCAGCCATCTGGTGGAGGAGGGGATCGGAAGGATCCGGGCCGTGCAGCTGGACAACTCGACCCTGGAACAGATCCCCATCATATTGACCCAGCAGCTGGAAGAGCTCAGGGATGCCTTGGAGAAGGAGCTTTCAGAGCGGGCGGAGCAGGACGGCGTCCGGATGGAAGATAAATGGAATATGCTGAATGACAGCGTCCATAAAGAGTGTGTGAAGGTTTACCGGAACGTACAATCCGTGGTGGTGGAAGAAAACCGAAAGCAGGAAGCGGCTGTCAAAGCGCAGACAGGCAGGCTGAAGGCTGTGCTGGGAATTTCCATTGCCGCGCTGGTGATATCTTTGGCGGGAGCGGCAATGCAGCTTTTGAATCTGCTTAACATCAAATTTTTTTAGAACAGGGCGGTACGGGTGATGGCAAAGGAGATATGGAAGCCGGGAAACATGCTGTATCCTCTGCCGGTGGTCATGGTAAGTCTGGCAGACCGGAATGGGAAAAACAATATTATTACCATTGCCTGGGCGGGGACGGTATGCACCTCCCCGCCTATGGTGAGTATTTCGGTGCGTCCCGAGAGATACTCCTATTCTATATTGAAAGAAACAGGAGAGTTTGTTGTGAACCTGACTACCCGGGAGCTGGTCCGGGCTGCGGATTACTGCGGGGTGAAGAGCGGACGGGACGTGGACAAATTTGGAGAGCTTGGATTGACGCCTCTTCAGGCTTCCGGTGTCAGCGCTCCTTTGATCGGAGAAAGCCCTGTAAACATTGAGTGCAGGGTGAAGGAGATTATTCCGCTGGGCTCCCACGATCTGTTTTTGGCACAGGTGGAAGCCGTTCATGCGGATGATCGGTATATGGACGAAAACCGCAGATTCTGCCTGGAGAAGGCGGAGCCTGTGGTCTATTCCCACGGTGCGTACCTGGCTTGTGGGGAACAGCTGGGAACCTTTGGCTACAGCATTCGTAAAAAGCCTGGGAACGGAAGAAAATGTAAGAGGACGTAATGCTTTCGGGGTATGATTGCCATGGCAGGGAAAGTGCAGGCGCTTACAGATCAGAATGGGGGGAGTCCACGAGGCTCCCTCTTTTTATGGCATCCTGGCCGAAACGGCGGCGGATCTGGTCCAGTGCCGCATCCAGCTTGCGCTGCTTTTCGGAAACGGAAAAATCAAGGTCAAACAGGCTGAGCTGTATGGGATCCGTTTCCTCTGCCAGACGGCCGGTGCGAATGCCCAACAGCCGTATGGGAGTGCCGTCCCACAGCTCGTCAAACAAAGCGCAGGCCTGCCGGTATATCTGATCGGTGGAGTCGGTGGGGGCGTCCAGCACTGTCTGGTGGGACACGGAGCGGAAGGTGTTGTACTTGATTTCGGTGCACACAAGCCCTGCCAGCTGGTGAGAGTCCCGAAGCCTCCCGGCCACTGATTCCGAAAGCTTCAGCAGAAATCTGGCCGCTTCCTCACGGGTGACGGCGTCGGCGGACAGAGTGACGGAATTTCCGATTCCTTTTGCCTTTGCAGGTTCGGAAAAGATGCCGGAGCTGTCCTGGCCGTTGGCATAGTCCCACAGCGTCCGTCCGTGGCTTTTCAGGTGAGATTCCAGAATGGAGGGATCGGTTTTGGCCAGATCTCCTATGGTAAGGATCCCCAGGTTGCGAAGCACATTTGCACTGGAACGTCCGCACATGAACAGAGAGGAAACGGGAAGCGGCCAAAGCTTTTCCCGGATTTCCCAAGAATACAGAGTGTGTACCAGATCCGGCTTTTTAAAATCCGAGGCCATTTTAGACAGAACCTTCCGGTCCGAGATTCCCACATTGACTGTGAACCCGAATTTTTCGCGTATGGTGTCCTTGATCAGAGCGGCGGCCCTCTCAGGAGATGCATAATTATGGGAAATGGGGGCATAATCCATATAGCATTCATCAATGCTGACCTGCTCCAGATCAGGACAGACGCCGGCCAGATACGCGATCATTTCGCGGCTTCTTTTGTGATAAAGCTCGTGATCCGGGGGAGAGGTAACCAGGCCTGGACATTTGCGGAAGGCGTTTGCCACTGGCTCCCCAGTGACGATGCCGTAAGCCTTGGCCGGAATGGATTTGGCCAGAACCACGCCGTGGCGGGTGCTCATGTCGCCGCCTATGATGGAAGGGATTTGCCGCAGATCCGTATTGCTGCCTGCTTCTAAAAGAGCCAGGGCTGTCCAGCTGAGAAATGCAGAGTTTACATCAATATGAAAAAAAACGGGTGTATTCATGGCATATCCTCCAAAAAAATTGCATCATAGTTGTTATCTTTACTATATCCGGGGAAAACTTACTTTACAAGCCCCTAAAATGCTGTTAGAATAGATTGTGGATTTGTTACGAGTTGTTACAAAATTATTAAATAAATGGAAGAACGATGAAGAAAAATAATATTAATTATAAAAAATACAAATTTACATATATTAAAACTACACTGTTTACCCTGTTCGGATGCATGCTGTTTCTGAAGGGATACACACCTTTTGAAAAGACGGGAGAAAATTACTTTCATATAATGCTGAACGGCCAGACAGTGGGAACCGTAGGGGAGCGGGATAAGGCGGAGGAGCTTTTAATCCAGGCCCGCAGGAACGTGGCTTCTGCCAGCAGCGAGCTGATGTTCATGACGGCTGATATGGGCATTGTGGGCGAGGAGGTGCTCTGGGGAGCTGTTGACGATGAGGAGGATGTAATTAAAAACATGGAAAGTGCGCTGAAGGGAAGCATCCGCGAATCCCTGCATCGTTCTTACACCATGAAGGTAAATGATTATTTGGTGAACCTGGCCAGCATAGACGACGTGGTCAGTCTGCTGCAGGCGGCCATCAACAAATATGGCGGCGGGGAGAAGTTCTCCGTGGAGCTTAAGCATGATACGCTCCGGGAATTCAGTGCTTTTACTACCAACATTGTGGACAACTCCCTCAGGGAGGAAGAGGAGGAGACGGATTATCGGATGGACGCAGGAATTGAGCCTGCTCTTGCGCTGATGGGTAATCCGGAAGATACCGGAGACGGTGAAATGGAGTTTGAGGACTATGAGCAGGGAATCCTGACCATGGATTTTGCTGAGGAAGTGGAGGTAGTGGAGACTTACCTGCCGGAAAATCAGCTGACATCTCTTGAAGTGGCCATAGATCAGGTGATTAAGGAGCAGGAGGTGCCCGGTGAATATGAGGTGGTGTCCGGGGATACGCTGTCTGAGATCGCCATCCGGGTGAATATTCCCATGGACAGAATCGTGGAGATGAACGACAGTCTGGAAAGCATCAACTCCACTCTGCAGATCGGCCAGAAGCTGATCATTACCGTTCCGGAGCCGGAGCTTTCTGTGACCAGGGTGGAGCAGAGGTATTATGAGGAATATTATGATGCGGAAATAGAGTATATAGAAAACGACGACTGGTTCACCAATCAGGAAGTGGTGCGGCAGAAGCCTTCCACGGGCTTCCGCAAGGTGGTGGCAGACGTTTCCTATGTGAATGACAAGGAGGTTTCCAGGCAGATTTTGAAGCAGGAGGTGGTCATGGAGGCCGTGGCCAAGGTGGTGGAGCGGGGTACGAAGATACCTCCCACCTATATCAAGCCCATCTACGGCGGACGCAGGACTTCCACCTTCGGACCCAGACGGGCGCCTGTGAGGGGCGCCAGCACCTATCACAAGGGAGTGGACTGGGCGACGGCCACCGGTACGCCGGTATATGCCTCCTGCGGCGGTACCGTGGCAAAGGCCGGCTGGGGAAGCGGATACGGATATGTGGTGTACATTAACCACATCGACGGCAGACAGACACGGTATGCCCACCTGAGCAAGGTGCTTGTCAGCTCGGGCCAATATGTGAAGCAGGGGGATCGGATCGCTCTCAGCGGAAATACCGGAGTCAGCTCGGGACCTCATCTGCATTTTGAGATGCTGATCAACGGCTCACATGTGAATCCCGAGAACTATTTGGACAGGTAGCGGTCTGTGAATGGGTGTTCTGTTTACAAATATAGGAAAATGTGATAACATGTAGTAACGAAAAGGACAAACGAAGGCCCACAGAGGGGAAAGCTGCCCTTTCGATTAAATTTTGATTAAGACGCTGACCTTTAGCAGAGGTATCGATAGATGGAACAATATGCGATCAAAGGCGGAAATCCGCTGGTGGGTGACGTGGAGATCGGAGGCGCCAAAAATGCTGCCCTTCCGATTCTTGCGGCTTCTGCCATGACGGACGAGACGGTATATATAGAAAATATGCCGGATGTCCGGGATACGAAGGTTTTGCTGGATGCCATGCAGAGCATCGGAGTTATGATAAAGTCCACGGGACGCCATAGTGTGATTCTGAATGCAGGCAATATCAACAGTCTGACAGTGGACAGCGAGGGGATCAAAAAGATCCGGGCTTCCTATTATCTGCTGGGGGCTCTTTTGGGAAAATATAAGCATGCGGAGGTAGCGCTTCCCGGGGGCTGCGACATTGGCTGCCGTGCCATTGATCAGCATATCAAGGGCTTTCGGGCGCTGGGAGCCGATGTGTCTATCCGGCATGGACTGATCAGAGCCACGGCGGAGCGTCTGACAGGAAGCCATATTTATATGGATGTGGTCAGTGTGGGAGCAACCATCAATGTGATGATGGCAGCTGCCATGGCAGAAGGCATGACCATCATTGAGAATGCCGCCAAGGAGCCTCATGTGGTGGATCTGGCCAATTTTCTGAACAGCATGGGTGCGAATATTAAGGGAGCGGGAACGGATGTGATCCGCATCAAAGGAGTTTCCCGGCTCCACGGAACGGAGTATACCATCATCCCTGATCAGATCGAGGCGGGGACGTTTATGTTTGCCGCCGCCGTAACCAAGGGGGATGTGACTGTAAAGAATGTAATCCCCAAGCATTTGGAATCCATTACCGCAAAGCTGAGGGAAATAGGGTGCGAGGTGGAGGAGGCGGATGATTGTATCCGGGTGGTGGCTTCCAAGCCCCTTCGTCATACCCAGGTAAAGACTCTTCCCTATCCGGGCTTTCCCACGGATATGCAGCCCCAGATCACGGTGGCGCTGGCTATGTCCCGGGGAACCAGCATCGTAACGGAAAGTATTTTTGAGAACCGTTTTAAGTATGTGGACGAGCTTACCAGAATGGGCGCCAATATTAAGGTAGAAGGAAATACCGCTATTATCGACGGTGTGGAAAAATATACCGGAGCCAGTATTTCGGCGCCGGATCTGAGGGCAGGAGCAGCCCTGGTGATCGCGGCCCTGGCAGCGGAGGGCGACACTATTATGGATGCCATTAAATATATCGAGCGGGGCTATGAGGATTTTCACGTGAAGCTCCAGGGGCTGGGGGCCCAGATTGAGGTTGTCCAGACAGAAAAAGATTTCCAGAAGTTTAAGCTGAAGACGGGTTGACAAACGCCGCTTTTCATAGTATGCTTATATGCAGAAAATTTCATAGGATTTCTCTTATTCAGAGTTGGTGGAGATACATAGGATCGAAGAAGCCACGGCAACCCCCTTGAGGAAGGTGCCCACCTGAGCGAGTACGAGTCGAACAATAAGAGGATTGAATATCGAAAGATTTAGGTCCGCTTATTCTGTAGGCGGACTTTTCTTTTTTAAAAGGAAAGTCCGTCCTGTGAAATTAAAAGCACCGGAGGAACCGGAATAGTGCTGTTAACCGGCTCTCCAGAATACACAATTACCAGTACAGCACAGAAAAGAGGATAAAGATGGAAAAAGAAAAACTGTTGTTTACGTCCGAATCCGTCACGGAAGGACATCCTGACAAAATGTGCGACGCCATTTCAGACGCGATTCTGGATGCTCTGATGGAAAAGGATCCCATGAGCCGAGTGGCCTGTGAGACAGCCAGCTGCACCGGCTTTGTGCTGGTGACCGGAGAGATCACGACCAGCGCTTATGTGGATATTCAGAAGCTGGTGCGGGATACGGTGAAGGAGATCGGCTATGACAAGTCGGAGTATGGCTTTGATGGAAATACCTGTGCGGTGATGGTGGCTATTGACGAGCAATCCGCGGATATTGCCATGGGCGTGGACAAGGCCCTGGAGGCCAGGAGCCAAAGCGCGGCGGCAGAGATGGGGATGACGGAGGAACAGCTGGAAGCCATCGGCGCCGGCGACCAGGGCATGATGTTCGGCTATGCTACCAACGAGACCGAGGAGTATATGCCTTACCCTATTTCCCTGGCCCATAAGCTGGCCAGACAGCTGACTCAGGTGCGCAAGGACGGAACGCTTACATATCTGCGGCCCGACGGCAAGAGCCAGGTGTCCGTGCAGTATGACGAGAACGGCAGGCCGGTGCGTCTGGAGGCCGTGGTAATTTCCACCCAGCATGATCCTGATGTGAGCCAGGAGCAGATCCATGAGGACATCAAAAAGTATGTGCTGGATCCCATACTGCCCGCTGCGCTTGTGGACAAGGATACAAAGTACTTTATCAATCCTACAGGACGCTTTGTAATTGGCGGTCCTCACGGGGATGCGGGACTTACGGGAAGAAAGATTATCGTAGACACCTACGGCGGCTACGCCCGTCACGGCGGCGGCGCATTTTCCGGCAAGGACTGCACCAAGGTGGATCGTTCGGCGGCTTATGCGGCACGGTATGTGGCAAAAAATATTGTGGCGGCAGGACTGGCCGATAAATGCGAGATTCAGCTGTCCTATGCCATAGGCGTGGCCAGACCTACCTCTGTCAGGGTAGACACCTTCGGCACCGGAAAGCTGACCGAGCTGGAGCTGGTAGGCATTATCCGGGAGAACTTTGATCTGCGCCCCGCAGGAATCATTAAAATGCTTGACCTGCGCCGTCCTATTTACAAGCAGACAGCTGCCTACGGACATTTTGGACGCAACGATCTGGATCTTCCCTGGGAGAAGCTGGACAAGGCGGAGGAGCTGAAGAAATATCTGAAATAAGAACTGACAGGATGCCGTTCCATAACCGGGACGGTGTCCTTTTTTCTTTACAAATTCTTAGAAATTCAGTATATTGGTATGGTATCCTGTTAATTTTACCTGCAGAAAAATATCGTGTCCGAAGGCTTTCTTCGGATGCGCACGAGATGTCCGCCCATAGCGGACGGGAGGGATTGTCATGGCATTTGCTCATCTTCATGTTCACACGGAATATTCTCTTTTGGACGGTTCCAACAAAATCAAAGAATATGTTTCCCGGGTGAAGGAGCTGGGCATGGACAGTGCGGCCATTACGGATCACGGAGTCATGTACGGCGTGATCGATTTTTATCGGGCGGCAAAAGAGGCGGGGATCCACCCCATCCTGGGCTGTGAGGTGTATGTGGCCCCCGGCTCCCGCTTTGACAAGGAGCTGAACGGAGGCGAGGACCGATACTACCATCTGGTGCTGCTGGCGGAAAACAATACCGGATATGCAAACCTGATGAAGATTGTCAGCCGGGGCTTTACCGAGGGATATTATTACAGGCCCCGGGTGGATATGGAGGTTCTGGAACAGTATCATGAGGGACTTATTGCCCTGTCGGCCTGCCTGGCGGGAGAGGTGCAGAGGTATATTGCCAAGGGAATGCCCTATGAGGCCAGGGAGGCGGCCAGAAGGTACGAGGCCTGCTTTGGGAAGGAAAACTTCTTCCTGGAGCTGCAGGATCATGGACTGCCGGAGCAGAAAATGGTCAACACGGAGCTCTTGAAAATGAGCAAGGAGCTGGATATTCCCCTTGCGGCCACCAACGATGTACATTATACCTATGCGGCGGATGCGGATTCTCACGACATTCTGCTCTGTCTCCAGACGGGCAAGAAGCTGGCGGACGAAAACCGGATGCGGTACGAGGGCGGCCAGTATTATGTAAAAAGCGAGGAGGAGATGAAGGGTCTCTTTCCTTACGCATGGGAGGCGGTGGAGAATACCCAGAGGATCGCAGACCGCTGTAATGTGGAGATTGAGTTCGGGGTTACAAAGCTGCCTCGATATGATGTGCCGGAGGGGCATGACTCCTGGAGCTATTTAAACAGTCTGTGTGACCAGGGCCTGAAAGAGAGATACGGGGACGGCAGCCTGCCGGCGGGAGACACGGGGCAGACCCTGAGAGAGCGCCTTGACTATGAGCTGGGTGTTATACGCGCCATGGGGTATGTGGATTACTTCCTTATTGTATGGGATTTTATTAATTATGCTCGCGGCAACGGGATTCCGGTGGGACCGGGGCGGGGGTCCGCGGCGGGCAGCATTGTGTCCTACTGCTTGAAGATTACCAACATCGATCCCATACGGTACAGTCTGCTGTTTGAACGTTTCCTGAATCCGGAGCGGGTGTCTATGCCGGATATCGACATTGACTTCTGCTTTAACCGCAGGCAGGAGGTCATTGATTATGTGGGCCGCAAATACGGCGCGGACAAGGTGGTGCAGATTGTTACGTTCGGTACGCTGGCGGCAAAGGGTGTGATCCGTGACGTGGGACGTGTGATGGATCTTCCCTATGCTTTTGTGGATTCCATTGCCAAGATGATACCGGGAGAGCTGAATATTACCATTGATCTGGCGCTGGAAAAAAATCCGGAGTTTCGCAAGCTGTACCGGGAGGATGAACAGGTGCACCGGCTCGTCGACATGAGCAAACGGCTGGAGGGGCTTCCCAGGCACACCTCCATGCATGCGGCGGGAGTGGTGATCTGTCCGGAGGCCGCCGATGAATTTGTGCCTCTTTCCAGAGGCAGCGACGGTTCCATAACCACCCAGTTTACCATGACGACCCTGGAAGAGCTGGGTCTTCTGAAAATGGATTTCCTGGGACTGCGGACGCTGACGGTGATCCATGACGCCGTGGAATTTGTAGCGTCTGTCAAGGGAGAGCATATTGATATAGATCATATTGACTACAATGATCCCCAGGTGCTGGCCTCCATCGGCACCGGCAGGACAGACGGCATTTTCCAGCTGGAAAGCGGGGGGATGAAGAGCTTTATGAAGGAGCTTCGTCCCCGGAATCTGGAGGATATTATAGCCGGGATCTCTCTGTACCGGCCGGGGCCCATGGAATTTATTCCCAAGTATATTAAGGGGAAAAATAATCATGATGCGGTGGTCTACTCCTGCCCTCAGCTGGAGCCGATTCTGGCACCTACCTACGGCTGTATCGTGTATCAGGAGCAGGTGATGCAGATCGTGAGAGACCTGGGAGGCTATACCATGGGACGAAGCGATCTTGTCCGCCGTGCCATGAGCAAGAAAAAGCAGTCTGTGATGGAGAAGGAGCGGGCCAATTTTATATACGGAAACCAGGAGGAAGGGGTACCCGGCTGTATCGCCCGGGGCATCGATGAGAAAACGGCGGGAGAGATCTATGAAAACATGATGGACTTTGCCAAATATGCCTTCAACAAGTCTCATGCGGCCTGCTATGCGGTAGTGGCCTATCAGACAGCCTGGCTGAAGTATTATTATCCGGTGGAATTTATGGCGGCGCTTATGACTTCTGTCATTGACAATCCCAAAAAGGTGTCGGAATACATTCTTACCTGCCGGGGCATGGGGATCGAAATGCTGCCGCCGGATATCAACGAGGGAAAAAGCGGATTTTCCGTGTCCGGGGGACGGATCCGGTATGCACTTACTGCCATAAAGAGTGTGGGGAGGCCTGTAATCGATGGGATCATCCAGGAGCGGCAGGAGAGAGGACCATTTACCAATCTGAAGGACTTTATCACCAGGTCCGCAGAGCAGGAGCTGAATAAGCGGATCATAGAAAACTTTATTAAGGCAGGGGCGCTGGACAGTCTGGGAGGCACCAGGAAGCAGTTTATGAGCGTCTATGTGCAGATCCTGGACCGTATCACCAAGGATAAAAAGAACAATCTGGCAGGGCAGATTTCTCTGTTTGACGTTGCGGACGAGTCGCTGAAGGAGGAATTTGATATCCGTATGCCCAATGTGGGGGAATATACCAAGGACATGCTGCTGGCTTTTGAAAAGGAGGTGCTGGGCATCTATCTCAGCGGTCATCCCCTGGAGGCTTACGAGGAGCTGTGGAGAAAACATATTACCCAGACTACCGGCGACTTTGCCCTGGACGAGGAAAGCGGCGCAGTGCGTGTCCGTGACCAGGCCACAGTGGTGGTAGGGGGCATGATAGCTGACAAGACCGTAAAATACACCAAAAATGATAAGGTGATGTCGTTTTTAAATCTGGAGGATCTGGTGGGCAATGTGGAGGTGGTGGTGTTCCCCGGGGAATACGAGCGCTATGGCCCTCTTCTGACCGAGGATGCCAAAATCTTTGTCAGAGGGCGCGTCAATTTGGAAGAGGACAAGGACGGCAAGCTGATCTGCGAGCAGATTGTCAGCTTCGAGGAGGCGGCCCAGACGACGGAGGGTTCCATTTTTCCCGACCGCTATGGAAAAGGTCCGGGCCGGGGCGGCTGGGGCAGAAGCAGCCGCAGCGGTTATACCGGAGGCGGTTTCGGAAAGCCTGGATCCGGGAACACAGCGCCGCCGGGAAATGCCAGCGGGAATAAAATGCCCGACGGTATGTGGATCCAATTTCCTGACGCGGACAGCTACTTTGCCAGAGAAAAAGAACTGCTGGGGGCCATTGCCGATTCTGATGGAAATGACGATGTTGTCATTTTTTTGAAGAGTACCAGAGGAATCAAGGTACTTCCGCCCAATCTCCGGGTAAGGGCAGGGGAGGAGCTGAGACGGAAGCTGGCAGAGGCATTCGGAGAGGAAAATGTAAAAATTCGCGGAATTTCAGGCTCTGCCTATTGAAAAGCATATCAAAATAGATTAAAATACTTGTGTCAGTTTGTGTGCGAAGTCCTTTGACAGCGCAGATTATGACCAATGTTTTATGCATCAGAAGAGATTTTGAAGAGGATTTCCGGCGGCTTCACAAAGCATTGCCGGCGGAAGGAAAATGAGTATATCCGTAAAGCATTTATGACCACAGACGGAGGGGTGCTTTGGGATGCTCAATATATCAGCGGGAGGTAAACAATGGCAGGTGAGATCAAAACAATTGGAGTATTGACAAGCGGAGGCGACGCCCCCGGTATGAATGCGGCGATCCGTGCGGTGGCCCGCACCGCTATCGCCAGAGGATTGAAGGTAAAGGGAATCAAGAGGGGCTATACGGGGCTGTTGAATGAGGAGATCATTGATATGCAGGCCCGTAATGTGTCCGATATTATTCAGAGGGGCGGAACTATTCTCGGAACGGCCAGATGCCTGGAGTTCAAGGAAGAGGAATACCAGCAAAAGGGAGCGGATATCTGCAGAGAGCATGGGATAGACGGAATTGTTGTCATTGGAGGCGACGGATCCTACCGCGGCGCCCAGGCGCTTTCCAGACATGGAATCAACACGGTGGGTGTTCCCGGGACCATCGATCTGGACATTGCCTGTACGGATTACACCATAGGCTTTGACACAGCCGTAAACACCGCCATGCAGGCCATCGACAAGGTAAAGGATACCTCGTCATCCCACGAGCGCTGCAGTATTATTGAGGTTATGGGGCGGCATGCAGGATATATTGCTCTGTGGTGCGGCATTGCCAACGGAGCTGAGGATGTACTGCTTCCGGAGAAATACGATTATAATGAGCAGGAAATTATAAATCATATTATTGAGAGCAGAAAGAAGGGGAAGACACACCATCTGATTATTAATGCAGAGGGAATCGGACATTCCACCTCCATGGCCAGACGGATTGAGGCTGCCACGGGTCTCGAAACCAGGGCTACCATTCTGGGCTACATGCAGCGGGGAGGAAATCCCACTGCCATGGATCGATATTATGCGTCTATCATGGGCGCCTATGCCGTGGACATTATGCTGAAGGGTAAGTCCAACCGCGTAGTGGGATACAAAGAGGGTACGTTTGTTGATTTCGATATAGAGGATGCACTGGGTATGAACAAGAGCATCGACAATTATCAGTTTGAGGTGGCTCATCTGATGACTGTTTAGAGGCACTTGCCTGCAGGGCATTCTGCGGACTGTGATGCAGGGCGGCTGTTCCGTAGGGAAGAGCCGCCCCTTTTGCAAAGTGTGAGGAGAATTTTTTATACGCCAAAGTATGCGGGGGCTTTCTCATGAATTGTCTGCATTGTTAAAAGCAACATTGACGGCCCAGGCCGCATGATGGGAAGTGCGGAACATAATTGCAAAAAAGGAGAATTTGGATGATCACCAGCAGTTCCAACCCACGAGTGAAACAGGTGGTACAATGGCAGGCCAGCGCCCGGGAGAGGCACAGCACAGGAGTCTTTGTGACAGAGGGGTTTAAGCTTTTTCAAGAGGCCCCGGCAGAATGCCTGAAGGAAGTATATATTTCCCGTGAGATTCTGGATCGGGAGCCGGTTTCCTCAAGGATTTGGGAAAAACTGGAGCAGACGGGCTATGAGACAGTGTCGGCGGAGGTTTTTCGAAAAATGTCCGATACACAGACTCCTCAGGGAATTCTCTGTGTGGCAGGGCAGCCCGTTTACCGGCTGGAACAGCTGCTTCAAGCCCCCTGCCCTTTGCTGACGGTGCTGGAGGATATTCAAGATCCCGGGAATCTGGGAACGATTTTCCGGACAGGAGAAGGAGCCGGGGTTACGGGGATTATTATGAGTCGGGGAACGGTGGATCTCTTTAACCCCAAGACTATCCGGGCAACCATGGGTTCCATATTTCGAGTTCCGTTTATCTATGCGGAGGAGCTTAGGGAGGCTATAGGGAGCATGCGGGCGGCAGGAATCCGCGTGTATGCGGCGCATCTGGCCGGCGAAAAATATTATGACCAATTTGATTATAAGACTGCGGCGGCTTTTCTGATCGGAAACGAGGGTCGGGGACTGAGGCAGGAGACGGCAGAGGCCGCGGACGAGTATTTGAAAATTCCCATGGAAGGCAGGGTGGAGTCGCTGAATGCGGGAGTAGCGGCAGCGCTACTGACTTATGAGGCCCGCCGACAGCGCAGGCAACAGGCTTGATCTGCCCTGGCGACAGGAACCCATGGGCTTGAGCCGGAGAGAGCAGGAAGCCGCCGGAGAAGGATGGAGGGCAGAAGGCGGCATGAGATGAGCCGGAGAATGCCGGGGGAAGAGAACGGCTGAAATATCAGGAATGGAAATGCCGGGGGAAGAATAGGGGAGGAAGACAGAATGAGGATCGGAATAATCGGGCTGGGAAATATGGCAGCGGCTATGATCGGCGGAATGCTGGGAAAGGGACTGGTAAAGCCCCAGGACATTATCGGCAGCTGCCGGACTGTGGCTACGGCGGAAAAGGTGAAGGCCCGATTTCAAATATCCGTGGCCGAAAGCAATGCTAAGGCCGCAGAGGCGGCGCAGCTGTTGATTCTGGCCGTGAAGCCGGGCGTGATTTTCCAGGCGGCCCGGGAAATTCGGGAAGCGGCAGCACCCGGCACGCTGGTGGTCAGCGTGGCCGCAGGCATCAGCCTTTCCCGGCTGAAGGAGGCCTTTGGCAGACCAGATTTGAAATATGTGCGCTGCATGCCCAATATGCCGGCGCTGGTGATGGAAGGCTGTACCGGGATCTGTGCTGGTGAAGAAGTAACGGAAGAGGAGCTTGGCCGGGTTACGGAGTTGATGGAATCCTTTGGAAAGGCTTATGTGGTGCCGGAGCGGCTGATGGATGTGGTAGTCAGTGTCAGCGGCAGTGCACCTGCCTATGTGTTTATGTTGATCGAAGCCATGGCGGACGGGGCGGTTGCAGGAGGAATGCCCCGGAAGCAGGCTTATGAGTTTGCAGCCCAGGCAGTTTTAGGCAGCGCCAGGATGGTGCTGGATACAGGAATACATCCGGGAGAGCTTAAGGATATGGTATGCTCACCCGGCGGGACCACCATTCAGGCCGTGAAGGTTTTAGAGGAAAAGGGGCTGCGCGCCGCAGTCATGTCGGCCATGGAGGTGTGCAGAAAGGCCTCGGAGGAGCTTCAGGGGTGAGACTTTCGGTTTGCAGGATGTGAAAGTAAAGGATAGGATTGACCGGAGGAGGGAGTTTGAATGAAGGAAAAGAGGACACTGCAGAACGTCGCGTATATCCTGTTTTTTCTGGCAGCGATTATTATTCTGTTTCACTGGTATACCACAAGGAACAGAGAGCGCATGGAAGAGCGGAACAAAAATTATGCGGCGGATTCGGCACAGTTGAAGGCGGCCCAGATTGATGAGGAATTGACAAATGCGCTGAACCGGATCAATACATATTCCTTTTTTGTGGGAGAAGGCCTGAGCGAGCCGGAAATCATCGTGCAGATGCTGACCAAAATAGAGCAAAATTCCATGTTCGACGCCATTCTGTTTATGGATACTAACGGTATTGACCATGCTTCCGACGGGCGGACGGCAGACATAGCGGGAAGCAATTTATATACCGATGGATTAAGGGGAGAGAGTAATATTACTATTGTTTTCGATCATCATTTTTTTGATGAGACTATGGCCTGCTTTTATGCGCCGGTGCGTTTTCAGGATGAGATTATAGGTGTGCTGCGGGGAGCCTTTCTGGCGGAGGCATATCTGAAGGATATGCTTGCCACCACATACTTCGGTCAGGCGGCGGACGTATTTTTGTGTACGCCGGATGGCAGAATTATAGCCAGCTCTGACGATGAACGCCATAACGGAAACCTGATGGAGATGCTGACAGAGTCCGGTATGATCGATGAAATAGCGGCAGACAGTGTTGAAGAGGTTTTTAAAAACGGAGGGAAAGGCGCTTTTGTCTGTGCCCCCGGCTGTAAGACTGACAACATTTGTGTGACATATCTGCCGGAAAATGATTTTGTGTTGGTGCAGACCTTTCCCAAAAGCGTCACACAGAGTATGACAGAAGCGGAAAATTTGGTGGGAATCCAGCTGGAATCCGCGCTGATGGTGCTGTTTGCCATTTATATTGTTTCGCTGGTGGTTCGGGCGAGAAGGGAAAAGAAGCGCCTGGAGCTGGAAAACCGGGAGATGGGATATATTATCAGCGGGGTTAATACCTTATTTAACCGGTTTACCATGGTGGATCTGGAGGCGGGAACCTATCAATATCTGGCAGGAACCCATTCGGAAGACAGCGGTGTTGCCGTGCGCGGCAGGTATGAAGGGCTGCAGGCACATCTTTGCTCTATTTTGCTGGAGGAGAAGGAACGTCCAGAATTCGCAGAACTGATCTCTCAGGGCTCTATAAAAAAGAGGCTGACGGAACAGAATGACTTTCGACTGGAGTGCCATGTGGTACGAAGAGGACATGCGGAATGGGAGCATCTGAATATTATTTGCCTGGAAAGGAAGAACGGAAGGCCCAGTAAGGTTCTGTTTACCCGCCAGAATATTACAGAAATCAAGGAGAAGGAACTGAGGATACAGGCAGAGATGTCTCTGGCAGACCGGAAGGAGAGACAATACCGGATTGCCATCACTTCCAATGCTTTCTGTACCTTTGAGTTTAATCTGACCAAAGACCTGATTGAGGGTGACATTTTGCGGGAGCTTGACGGAACCCAGGTTTCTCTTCTTGAAGCGGTAGGGCTGAAGGCGCCATGCATGGCTTCGGAATGCTTTGAAAGATGGGAGAAATATGTACTGGAGGAATCGCTCGAAGAATATCGCCGAGTTGTCAATGTGGAAAAATTAAAAGAACGTTTTGAACAGGGCGATGCGGAGGTAGACATCGATTATTGGGGCGGCGCCCGCGACGGCAGACAGATGTGCGTCAGGCAGTCTTTTGTCATGACACAGGACAGAGATACCGGAGATGTCATAGTTATGGTGGTGACCAAGGAAATTACGGAGCAGGTCCGGAAACAGAGAGAGCAGACGCAGGCATTGCAGGACGCGCTTCTTCAGGCCCAGCGTGCCAACAGGGCAAAGTCCACCTTCCTGTCCAACATGTCCCACGATATCAGAACCCCCATGAATGCGATTATCGGTTTTACCACAATTGCAGTCAGCCATATCGATAACCAGGATCAGGTCAGGGATTGTCTGCAGAAGGTTCTGTCCTCCAGTAATCATCTGCTCAGCCTGATCAATGACATTTTGGATATGAGCAGGATCGAAAGCGGCAAGGTACAGATCAAGGAGCAGGAATGCAATATTTCCGAGATGATGCACAGCCTGGTGAATATAATTCAGCCCCAGATCAAGGCAAAACAGCTGGAACTGTTCATTGATACCTTTGAGGTGGCAAACGAGGACGTGGTAGCGGATTCCCTGAAGCTGAATCAGGTTTTTATCAACCTGCTGAGCAATGCCGTAAAATATACGCCTGCAGGGGGAACAGTCTCTTTCCGGATCATGCAGAAGACCGGATTCCGGCATGGATACGGGGATTATAAATTTATTATCAGAGATAACGGTATTGGCATGTCTCCGGAGTTTGTAGAGCATATTTTCGAGCCTTTTGAGCGGGAGGCAACGGCCACGCAATCCGGTATACAGGGAACCGGGCTTGGCATGGCCATCACGAAAAATATCGTTGAAATGATGAATGGTAAAATCAGTGTGGAGAGCGAGCCGGGCAAGGGAAGCGCCTTCACCGTGGAGCTGAGCCTGAAGCTACAGGATGTGGAAAAAAATGCGGAGCAGATCAAGGAGCTGGAGGGACTCAGAACGCTGGTGGTAGACGATGATTTCAATGTCTGTGACAGCGTGAGCAAAATGCTGAAGCAAATTGGTATGCGTTCTGAGTGGACCACATCAGGCAGGGAAGCGGCATACAGAGCAAAGCTGGCGCTGACCGAGGGGGATCCTTACCATACTTATATAGTGGACTGGCAGATGCCGGAAACCAGCGGTGTGGAGACTACACGAAAGATTCGCAGTGTTGTGGGAAACGATGCGTTTATCATTATTCTGACGGCATATGACTGGACGGATATTGAGGAAGAGGCTAAGGAAGCGGGAGCGAATGCGTTTTGCGCCAAGCCCCTGTTTATGTCAGACCTGAAAGCCGCTCTGCTTGCGGCCAATAATCTTGCGGAAAAGGAGGCGGAAGCCGCGGCGTGGACCCTGGCTGATTTCAGCGGAAAGCGTATCCTTCTGGTGGAGGATATCGAGCTCAACCGAGAGATTGCAGAGGTTATCCTGACTGAAGCCGGGTTTACGGTGGAATCTGCACCGGACGGAACAGATGCCGTAGAGATGGTAAGACGTTCGGAGGAGCATTACTATGACGCCGTTTTGATGGATGTACAGATGCCCATTATGGACGGCTATGAAGCCACCCGGACGATCCGCGCATTGCCGAGAGAGGATGTCAAGCAGCTGCCGATCATTGCCATGACGGCCAATGCCCTGGAGGAGGATAAGGAGGCCGCCCTAAAGAATGGTATGAACGCTCATATTTCAAAGCCCCTGGACATGGATGTTTTCATCAATGTGCTGGGACAGTTTCTGAAATAGCAGTGACGAATCGTGATCAGGAAGTCTGCTTAAAGTCATGTTTGTGGAATAATGCGTGGTAAAACATATATTGTTGCAGGATGCCGGCGGCAGAGCCGTATTGGGGGAAAGGATCCCGGCCCTGATATCGCTCCTGAATCACGCGCCGGATCCATGTGTCAACAGGGGCGATTCCCGTGCGGCCATATGCAAAAAGGCAGATACAGCTGGCCACCTTGATGCCTACACCCTTTACCGCTTTCAGCCTTTCCAGAAGCGCCGCATCCGGCAGATCCGCCAAAAGCTGAAAATCCAGCTCTCCGGATGCGGCCTGCCGGGCCGCATCGGCTACATAAGGGGCGCGGTAGCCCAGACCGCAGTCCCGAAGCTGAGACTGTGACAAAGCAGCCAGAGAACGGGGGGAAGGAAAGGCATATAGAGTTTCCCGGGAGGTGTGGAGCTGCTGTCCATATCTTTCGCAGAGAACCTCCACGGCAGAGCGGATAGCGGGAATATTTTTCCGCTGGGAAATAATAAAGGTTACCAGCATTTCCCAGGGGTCCTGCCGCAGGATACGGATCCCTTTTCCGCATTCCGCGGCTTCTGTCAGATAGGCGTCCCCGGAAGCGATGCCGCCTCTGATTTGGGCGTAATTCCGCTCCAGATCAAAATAGAATTTCCAGAGAGATTCCCATGCCTGGGGAGTGGTTTCCGCCAGATATTCGCAATCCCCTGTCTGCTTCAGGTATAAAATATTATTTCCACAGATAAAGCGAAAAATTTCGTCGGGCAGCTCCTTTACTCGGAAGCACTGCCCGCTGTCAGCTATTTTCTTCAGATCAAGATCATCAGTGACTCTTATGTGCATTATATTCTCCTGTTTCTTTCCGTATTTCTGTAGTTCATTTTCTGTAGCTTATTTTACTCCGGATGGAAGCCTCAAGGCAAGGTATCAGAGAAGATTTCCTTACATATATTGTAAAGATAAATTGCCGCCTGTTCTGCTGCCGGGAGATTAAGGATGGGCGGCTGTATAAAAGTGGAGAACGGGATATGAAAACGATCTATGTGAGAGACCTTGTTCACAAGGTGGTGCATGACGAACGACTTAACCTGAAGAGAAATGTGCCTGCCGCGCTTTTTTTGTGCGCCATGTTCTTTTTGGGCAGAGCGGCGGCAGAGATTTATGGCAATAATGATACCCCTCCGGATCAGGTGCTGAGCAGCCGGACGATCAGCTCTGAATCGGAAAACTGGGGGCTGGGATTTGGAGCAGAGGGCCAGAAGCCCACCGGCAATGCCTCCATACAGGAGATGAAACAATATGATGCCTACTATATGGCAGAGGGAGACGAAAAGGTGCTGTATCTGACATTTGACTGCGGCTATGAAAACGGGAATACGGCGCCTATTCTGGATGCATTGAAAAAACATAACGCTCCGGCTACTTTTTTTGTAGTTGGGCATTTTCTGGAATCTGCTCCGGATATCGTAAAACGCATGGTGGAGGACGGACACACGGTGGGAAACCATACATATCATCATTATGACATGTCCAAAATTTCCGATCAGACTTCTTTTCAAAAGGAAATGAATGATGTGTCTGATAAGTTCCGTGAGATTACAGGGACGGAACTGGCTATGTATTATCGCCCGCCTCAGGGGAAATACAGTACTGCAAACCTGCAGATGGCAAAGGACATGGGATATTCTACTTTTTTCTGGAGCCTGGCTTATGTGGATTGGGACCAGGATGCCCAGCCCAGCCATGAGGAGGCGCTTAAAAAGCTTATGGGACGTGTCCATCCAGGTGCTATTGTGTTGCTGCACAGCACTTCAAAAACCAATGGCGAAATACTGGACGAAGTGCTGACAAAGTGGGAGGAGATGGGCTATACCTTCCGCCCTCTGGCAGACTTTTTGCAAAAATCTTCCACTGGAGCAGACGGAGGGAATGTGCCGGGAAGTGAGACTGACCAGAGTAATGGAGGGAATGTGCCGGGAAGTGAGACTGACCAGAGTAATGGAGGAAATGTGCCGGGAAGTGAAAGCATCCCAGGAAGCGGCGGGGGAAGGATCCTGCAGGATGAGACTCCAGTCATTGAAGACACAATGGAGAAAGGATCAGAGACTCATTAACTGAGCGACAGTTCACACATCAACTGGCAGGATCAAATTTCATGCCTGCATAAAAATTTGATCCTACAGTTTGATGAAGGGATCGCTATTTCATGAACAAAAGGAGCTGCGGCCCAGCGGAGAGTGCTGAAAGGACGATTTTGCGAATGGCGCGGTGTGAATAGCTGATTAACTGAGTCTCAGGAAAGACAAGACAGGATCGGAAGACTGGTTGACTTAAGCAATTCTCTATTTTATAATGATAGAAGAGTGACCGGAAGAAAAGACTGCCACAGGCTGGTCAGGCACTTGGCTGGGAGGAACAAAATGGATAAAGAACGGGTGATCGTTATTGACTTTGGCGGCCAGTATAACCAACTGATTGCCAGACGAGTCAGAGAATGCAGTGTATATTGTGAGATATTTTCGTATAAAACAGACTTGGGAAAGATCAAAGCCATGAATCCTAAAGGGATCATTCTTACAGGAGGACCGAGCAGCTGCTATGGGGAAGGTGCGGCTTCCTGCTCCAGGGAATTATTTGAGCTGGGGATACCTGTGTTGGGATTGTGCTATGGCGCCCAGCTAATGATGCATGTGCTGGGAGGCAGAGTGGACCGGGCACCTGTTCGGGAATACGGCAGGACTGAGGTGAGGGTAGATACTTCTTCAAGACTGTTTCGGGACGTACCATCACATACCGTCTGCTGGATGAGTCACTTTGACTATATTGCGGAGATGGCACCTGGTTTCCGGAGTGTGGCAGTCACAGCGGACTGTCCTGTTGCGGCGGCAGAGTGTCCGGAAAAAGCACTTTATGCTATTCAGTTCCATCCGGAAGTGCTCCATACCATAGAAGGCAGTAAGATTCTTTTTAATTTTGTTCGAGATATATGTGGATGTGCCGGAGATTGGAGGATGGATTCCTTTGTGGAGGAAAATATCGCATCGATTCGCCGCAAGGTGGGAAAAGGCAGAGTGCTCTGCGCTCTGTCAGGCGGCGTAGACTCTTCTGTGGCAGCTGTATTACTTTCAAAGGCAGTGGGAGAACAGTTGACCTGTGTTTTTGTAGATCACGGCCTTCTGCGAAAAAACGAGGGAGATGAGGTAGAAGCGGTTTTTGGCCCTGAGGGCGGATACGATCTGAATTTTATAAGGGTGAATGCCCGGGAACGCTTTTATGAGCGGCTGAGAGGTGTGTCTGAGCCGGAGGCAAAACGTAAAATCATTGGAGAGGAATTCATTCACGTGTTTGAGGAAGAAGCCAGAAAGATCGGCGCGGTGGACTTCCTGGTACAAGGAACCATTTATCCCGATGTGGTGGAAAGCGGCCTGGGGGGCGAGTCGGCAGTTATCAAGTCTCATCACAATGTAGGCGGGCTTCCTGACTGTGTTGACTTTAAAGAGATTATCGAGCCCCTCCGCAGTCTATTTAAGGATGAGGTTCGCAAGGTTGGACTGGAATTGGGCATTCCTGAACATCTGGTATTCCGTCAGCCATTCCCCGGTCCCGGCCTGGGGATCCGTATTATCGGTGAGGTTACAGCTGAGAAGGTGAGGATTGTACAGGATGCAGATGCAATATACAGGGAAGAAATTGCCAATGCAGGCCTGGAATGGGAGATTGATCAGTATTTTGCCGCATTAACAAATATGAGAAGTGTCGGTGTCATGGGTGACGAGCGGACTTACGATTATGCCGTAGCGCTTCGAGCCATGAAGACCGTAGATTTTATGACAGCTGAAAGCGCACCGATTCCATACGAGGTTCTTAATAAGGTGAGCAGCAGGATTATAAATGAAGTAGGCCATGTGAACCGGGTGTTGTATGATATTACCAGCAAGCCGCCTGGGACTATTGAGTTCGAGTGATGAAATGGGCTTTAGAAACCTAGTGTTTATGTGGGTTGCAAGCAAATTTGTTTAAGTGTTGGCAACGATTTGGCAACATTTTAGGTATCACTCGTTAGATAATAGAATACTTCAATAACAGAAAAACCTTACTGATTTTCAGATATGACAACTGAAAATGGGTAAGGTTTTTTCCGTTCATTTTTTCTTCTTGCGTTTTGCTTCTTTCTTTTCTTCTTTGGCAGCTTCGTTGATGAAGTCGAACAATTCCTGTGGAGGAACTTTTGCCCAGATTTGATGTGTGTCAAGTTCTGGATATTTGTAACGCCACTCGTCATATTCTTCTTTGGTGATTTCGCCCTTTTCCAGTCTGGCGGCTTCCAGTTGCCATGCGTGGAGCATTTTATACATGGAAGAATAGGTGGAGTAATCGGACTTATCCAGACGCAGGCAGATTTCCCCGTCAATCTCCCCGATTTTCAGTCCATACATATCTTCCAGTGCAAAAAGGGTGTGCATAAGCCCGATATTCGTATCAATATCCGGCACGGTGAGCGCATGGGTGCTGACTCCGAAAAGGCTTGCCATTTCTTTTACAAGGTCATGTTTCGGTATTCTAGCTTCGGATTCATACTGTGCCATACGGACATCAGAAGTCTTTCCGAGGAAGCCGAGGATTTCGCCCAGTTGCTTCTGTGTCATGCCTTTTCTATTGCGAAAAAATTTGATACGTTTGCCGATTGCCATAATCAAACCTCCG
>ERZ779621.82-NODE-82-length-70384-cov-11.061383_pt1 | contig 70384 bp, 104 predicted proteins | sample MGYA00514215_ERZ779621 | MGnify/ENA primary metagenome ERZ779621 (study PRJEB29562, sample SAMEA4376715) | mouse gut metagenome | isolation source: Cecum | study: EMG produced TPA metagenomics assembly of the A DSS colitis mouse model was used to assess the...
TTGATAGTTAGCTGAATTTGCCTATATACGAAAAGCCCGCCGAAAGGCGGGCTTTTTGCATTTTAGAGCAAAAAGGAGGACAAATCCATGACGAGCGACGAATACTACGCGCTGCTGAAGGAGGCCCACGAGCGCGTGGACTGGTCCAGCCGGGACAGCATCCACGCCTACAACGAGTACGCCCGCGAGCTGCGGAAGCAAGTGTCTGAGGAGGCTGACAAGTAATGTTTCTGGTAAAAGACCTGCTCCACACCCAATACGACGTGGAGCAAATCCATGATACGAAGGACGTTCTGGACATTATCATCGGTATCACTGGCAACGACCAGCTCAGCGATGTAGACCATGTTCTCAGCCAGATGAACTTCGGCGACGTGTTCACGCGAGTTCCCTACTTCAAAGTGTGGTGTGTTCCTAACGAATCCTATCTGCTCCACCACGAGATCGAGGAGGCTGCTATCCGGCTGTTAAAAACCTGTACTGATGACTATGCCTCCCGTATCTGGGACGTTATCCGCGATGAGGTAATCACTGACGTTTGGTTGTGTGCTTGCGAGCCCGGCGGCGAGGACGGTTTTACTGACGGCGACATCGCCCTGGCAATCGGGCGGGCCATTGCCGAACGGTTTGGCTGGCTGTGAGGTGTAGCTATGAAACCTGAAACCAAAGACGGTGTTCGGTATTTTACCTGCAAGCGGTGCGGCCTGCGGAACGCCGAGCCGGTGAAATCCTGGCGGAAGAAGCCGCAGAAAGACAAGAACATCTGCCTGCTGTGCCTCGATAAGCGGGCGACCGCCGCACAGACCGCCCGAGAGAGGGCCTACCTCTACGGGCACAAATATTTCTGAGAGGAGGAATCACCGTGGGAGAAAACGTCAGAACGATAACCATGTCTGTTCGAGGCGGCTTTATCAACGACCTTGCGCTGGAGAAGTGCTACCTCGACCACGACATTTGCTACGCGGTAGACCTCCTGATGAGCTGCCTTAAAACTGACCAACTTTCTGAAGGAGATCGGCTCATGCTGGCCCTTCGGGTGCTGAACGGCGAGGTCGAGATTCACGGAACCTACCCCGGCGATGACTACGGCCCCGTGGAACTGGAGGTTAAAAACCCCAAGTACGACTTGCGGGCCATGCTTACCGGCATGAAGGAAACCATCAGCTCTCAGAAAAAGGAGATTGAACAGCTCAATAAAAAGCTGGCTTGCTGCGGTGAGCAGCTTGATGAGGCAGGGATGCGTAAAGCCAATCGTGCTTGGCGGGACGAGTGGTGCGAGGAAGGTAAAATTTTCAGCGGCATTTCTGATTCGGTTCTGTCTTCGGCACCAACAGGTTTGGTTGGCGAGTTTCTTGAACGTATGCACCGATCTGATTCCGATGAAGATTATGGATGGCTGGAGCCGTCTGGCGTGTTCCACCCCGTTGAGTGGGGACAGCACGAGGAATGGGCCTGCGAGCAAGTCAAGCTCAAAGACTGGTTTGAAGAATGGACGCTACATGGGGGCGGTGGACTGCACTCGTTCGGCGATTTTCTTGTGTACCGCCGGGGCTGGGTGCTCTTGCACAATCCGGCGCAGGGCCTCGCGCGACCTACCTTCAGTGATACCAAACCCTTGACCAAAGCGCAGAAAGAGTTTCTGTTTGACTACTACACGGAGCGAGAGCGGCCTGATCTCGCAAGAACCTATTGGGAGGATTGAGAGCCATGAAAGAAGAACAAATGACCCTGACTGAGTTGGATGCTCAGAAAGACACGGCGAGCTGCAACATCTGCTACGCCCGCAACTACGAATCTGCCCGGGACGATGCTATCGGTGAAAAGGTGAACCGCCTCTATAAGTTGAGCATTGGACACACCGGAATCATGCTCTGCGACAACTGCCTGGACCAGCTCTCCGATATGCTGAACTACGCTCGCCGCCTCCGGGATCATTCCCTTCGGGCAGGCGACGAGGTGTATGTGCTGGAGCGAGATGAGGAGGGGCTGGCCTGTGATGTCACTGGCTATATGTTCCTCGCCGAAGCTGGCGGTCGGGCAATCGTGACCCCGTACATCGACAACATGGACGACCTCGACGGCATCATGGAATACCATGTCATGGAAACCGCTGAGAACTACGACACGGACTTGGCGGTGTTCCCGATGGAGGATTGCTACGCAGACCGAGAGGAGGCCCTTGAAGTTTTGCGCAAGGAGAAAGACGGTGACGTAGGATGATGTTCTTTACCAGGGGCCGAGACTTGGCGGACTACGTAAACCTCTTGTCCGGGGCGCTGCGAGCACTGGCCCAGGACATGGCCCGGATAAGTGAGCTGACCGGCAGAAAGATGACAGAGGACATGATCCTCGATGCGTACATCCAAGCTGCGAGCGGCCCGACCATCTTCGAGCGCGTCTTGATTGAGCAGGGGCGCATGACGGAGGCTGAGGCGAATACGAACCATCTGGCGGAGATGATCTACTGCCAGGTGTTTGAGGGCCTTACACCCAAGATACCAGAGCTCAAATACTACGAGGTCAAATTTTCCGATGGAAATGAGATCAACGCGGTGTGGGTGTGCATTCGTGGCACAGACCAGCCCACCACTGAAGAAGCCCAATGGTTCATGGCCTCGGATTCTGCGGCGCTGAAACTGCCCGTCGCAGAGGTCTGCGAGATTGATGAGCAGACTGCCCGGGGTTGCTACGATTTCAGCAACGAGGCTGACTGGCCCATCTTCTCGAAAGGAGGCACCCGTTATGGCACGAAAAACGCCAGTTGTTGAGGACTGGCTGGGGCATGAGTTTTCCACAGGCGGTTACGCGGGAAAGGATTACCTCGACTTTCAGCGGGCTGCAAAAAGGGACCTCAAAAAGATTGCCCAGTCCGCAGGTTTTAGCCTGCACAGTTTCGGCCCAAACCACTACTGCTTTACAGCAGTGTTACGACATGAAGCTACTGGGGCCTTTGTCTATGTGTCCATCAGCGATGTCCGCTTTGGGCAGGATCACTGGTACAACCGAGTTTTGTACCGCAGCATGAAGCATGAAAAAGACTGGACGGGCGGCCCCAACCAACGGTGTGCGTGGAACGAACTGGCTACCGCGCTCACCCGTATGTGCGACACGAATGGAGGTGCCTAAGATGTATGAGCCTGAGCGTCCGTTGGAGCCGCCCGAGGACAAAATCTTCGGTTACTGCGACCACTGCGGCGGAGAGATTTACGAGGGCGATACCGTTTACGACATCGACGGTCAGCGCATCCACGAGGACTGTCTGGAGGACTTTGTCCGGGGCTACTTCGCCGCCTGCCTGACTGAAGCACGAATTTGATGGAGGTGTGATTCATGCAAAGAAGTATTGGCGAAATCTATGAGGCGATCCACGCCATTCCCGCTCGTTCCGCGTGGGAGAAAGGCGTCATCAACTACGCAGATGAGCTGCTCAAAGCCTACCTCGGCAACCGGGGCCTGAGCCTGGAGGACATCCACGTTCGCATCGGCAAGATCACCGAGGCAGACCTGCTGCGGGGCGCTCCGAACTGGGAGCGGTACAGCCGGGGCGGCATGGCCCTGGTGAGCAACGAGGACATTTGCCGGCGGCTCTGCACAAAGGCCGTGTTCAAGAAAAAGATGGCCGGGCAGGTCCCGCCCTCTGCGGGTGGCCGTGATTGGCTCGACTTCCAGGTCACTGCGTTGACTGAGGCTGCGAAGATTGTCCTCGAAGCGGTGAATCGGAGGGCTGAACATGGAACCTGAGAAGGTAATCCGCATTTTGGAGCGGAGAACGACCATTCCCGGAGATGGATTTAGCTACGAGGAAATCAATGAGGCGCTCGACTTTGCCATCCGCGAAGTGGGAAAGTGCATCCCAAAAGCTCCTATCACGGGTGCGTGGGAGCCTAACAGATGCCCCACTTGCGATGCCGACCTCGGTGGAGACTGCGATGACGGCTACTACGAAAATCCGTGGCATGACCGCTGCCCTGAGTGTGGGCAACGGCTGGATATGTGAGGAGGCGACTACACATGAGAAAAGCCATAGCGATAGACTTTGACGGCTGCCTGTGTGATTGGGCGTGGCCCGGAATCGGAGCTCCGCATATGAATGTCATCCAAGCAGCCATCCGTGAGAAACAGAACGGAACTGCTCTGATTCTCTGGACCTGCCGTGTCGGTGAGCGGCTGGGCGAGGCCGTGAAGTTCTGTTCCGACCTGGGGCTGACCTTCGATGCGGTGAACGGCAATCTGCCTGAGCGGATTGCCGCCTATCAGAATGACCCTCGTAAGGTAGAAGCCGACGAATACTGGGACGACCGGGCAGTGCTCACGCCCATTGACCCTGCGTTCAAGGTGGATGGGATGCCGCTGGCAGAAATCATCGACAGCTTGGAAGATCAAGCGCAAGACCGAGATTCACTCACTCCGCCGGATGAGCCCGACAGCATTTTTATCCACGATGCGGCAGCACTCCGCGCCGCAGTAAAACTTCTTCGCAGATTGGAGGAAACCAACCATGATTAAGAACTTCACCCCGATGCCCTTCGAGGGCATCAACCCGCTGCCCGATTACGTCACCAACGTCCGGGCCTTCACCCTCGTCGGCACCGCGCCGGGGGGCTATCGTGTCACACTTGCCAAGCTGACGGTGGGTGAATCCAAGAGCGCCGGCAACCCGCTGGGCCACGCTCTGTTCGAGAGCTTCAACGACCACGGTGAGCAGATGAAATCTGTGAGAACCCGCGTAAGTGGCGAAGATCGTGAGTTTATCGCGGTTAAGAACGCTATGGCTGAAACCGGCGTGGAGTTCTTCCCCACCCTGCCGAGCCCCAGCGAGGAGGTTCTGCGTTCGCTCGGCGACTGGTTCATGGTGTCGAACCCCGAGATTACGGAGTGCTCCGTCGTGTCACAAACGTGTCATTGACCTGACATATGGGAGGTGATAAAATGGTAACGTCCAGAATTATAACCGCGCCAATGCGGCTGCACCTCGAACTCAAAAAGAAGTGCAACTTCTTCTGGCTGCGGGACATCCGCGACGTTGACATTGAGGAGTGCTGCGCCAAGTGTTTCATCGGCGGCAAGGACAACCGGGTCTATTATGCGACCCGGGGGAAGTCCGACGCCGTTGTGGACATTATCGTTCAGCAGCACCCCAAAGCAAAAGCCTATTACCTCTGCGGACTGAGCGAAGGTTTTAATTGGGCGCTCAACACCCACGTCGCGTTTGTACCGGACCGCCATTCGGAAATCCACATCGAGAACGACCGAATCAAGCTCGACATCACCAACGCTCGGCGCATCCTCTTTTGGGACTATACGCCGAATCCGCCGGGGTACTACTCTGAGCAGCAGCGAACCTGCCGCAACTGGATATTCGCAAACTATATCAAGGACGGTATGCCATTATGATTGTTAGTGCGAGTAGACGGACAGACATCCCGGCGCTGTTTTCCGAGTGGTTCTATAACCGCGTGGGGAAAGGATTTGTCCTCCTTAGAAACCCATACAACCCTCTACAGGTCGGGCGTGTATCACTCACGCCCGACCGCGTAGACGGCATTGTATTCTGGACCAAGAACGCCGCGCCGATGGTGGATCGGCTCTCCGAGTTGGAGGCTTTCAAGTATTACTTCCAGTACACCATCACGCCTTACGGGTGGGATGTCGAGAAGAACATCCCTGACAAGCACGAAGTCGTCATTCCGGCGTTCAAGAAGATCGGAGCAGATAAGGCCATCTGGCGGTATGACCCAGTATTCATCAACGAGCGGTACACTTGGGACTACCACGTTCGGGCCTTTACCAAGATAGCGGAGGAGCTGGAGGGGCACACGCACAAAGCTGTGATGAGTTTCGTTGACAGCTACCGCACCGTGGACCTGCGGCCCCTCAACATCCGACCCCTCTCCCCGGAGCTGCAACGGGCGCTGGCCCAGCAGCTCTCCAAGATTGCCGCCGCCCACGGGATCACGCTCACCGCTTGCGCCGAAAGCCAACTGGGCCTGCCTGCGTCCTGCTGTGTGGACGGGGCGATGTTCGGTGTGAAGAAACCGAAAGACCGCAACCAGCGTGGAGAATGTACCTGCGTAGAGAGCGTTGACATCGGCGCTTACAGCACTTGCAGCAACGGATGCGCCTACTGCTACGCCAATCACTACGGATATGTCCAGGCTCCGCCTGATGTGGATTGTGACCTGCTGGGCCCGCCCCTGACAGGGAACGAGACAATTAAACAGAGGAACTAAGAAAAAGCCTCCGTTTTGGGTAACGGAGGCTTTTTCATGTTTATTTTGCAAGGAGGACAAGCGAGTATGGAAATCATCTACAAACGCCCCGACGAGCTCATCGAGTACGAGGGCAACGCCCGCCGGAATGATGCCGGCGTGGCGAAGGTAGCCGAAAGCATCAAAGAGTTCGGCTTCCTTCAGCCGATCACGATTGACCGGAACAACGTCATCATCGCCGGTCACACCCGCCTGAAGGCCGCGAAGCAGTTGGGCCTCGAAGAAGTCCCGTGCATCGTCTCGGACTTGTCCGAGGAGGAGGCGCGGCTGGCCCGCGTCATCGACAATAAGAGCCACGAGTATTCGACGTGGGATGTCGGCAAGCTGCACCAGGAGCTGGCGGGCGTCAACCTGGGCTGCAAAGTCACCTTCTTCACCCCGAACCGTGACCGGCAGTTCTTCACGCAGAACAAAATGCTGATCTTCGGGAACAATGAGCTGCCCATCACCGAGGAGGAGTACGCCCGGTTGAAGGCCGTGTACGATGCGTACATCGCCGAGAACAAGACCTACTTGGGCTTTGTCATGTACCTGACGGGAGGTAAAGCTGAATGAACATCAGAGAAATTGCCACTTCGCGGCTGCGGGAGTACGAGAACAACCCGCGCAACAACGACCTCGCTGTTGAGAAGGTAAAATACAGCATCCAGCGTTTCGGTTTCCTGTTCCCTGTGGTCGTTGACATGAACTACGTCATCGTCGCGGGCCACACTCGTGTCCGGGCTTGCCGGGAGCTGGGCATCCAGTCTGTCCCCTGCATCGTGGCAGACGAACTGACCGACGAGCAGGTCAACTTTTTCCGACTGGTGGACAATAAGACCAGCGAATACAGCGACTGGGACTTTGAGAAGCTGAAAAGCGAGCTGGCCCTTGTTGACCTGACGCTCGACGAAAATCAGCTCCTGTTGGAGCAGTTCGAGTTGAGCGCCGAGGTGTTCGACATCGAGCCTGAACAGGCCGAGATCAAGATTCCGGCCTTCAACTTCATGGGCGTCAATGACAAGCCCAAGGAGAAGAAGCCTACCGTCAGCACCATTCACAGCACCGGCGTGGACGGGGCTGCCGTAGCCGCTGAGGAGCCCGCGCCTGTCGAGGAGGGTACTTATACCACCCCCGCCGCCGAGCCCGTCCAAGGCGCATATGAGGCCCCTGAGCAGGGCTCTCTCGCTACCGTCCCGCAGAGCGAACCTGCTCCTGCTGTTGGCGGCCCTGCGCCCACCAGCGAGCCCGCTGCTGCGGTTCCCGCTCCCGGCGAGCAAAAGAAATCCAAAGCTGTTCTGCCCTTCTGCCAGTTCCGTTTCGGAGATGTGGCGTTCTTCATCTCTCAGGTCGAGCTTGACCGGCTTAACGAGAAGTATGCGGAGTACATCAACTCCGGCGCCATCCTGGAGGGCAGCTTTGCCAATTACCTCCTGAAAGGAGTGGAAAACCATGATTGATTTCGTGGAGAAAGTTCCCATTGAGGAAGTAACCGGGTCGGAGTACAACCCCCGGGCCATTACCGAGGAGGCTCTGCTGGCCTTGCAGCACAGCATCCGCCGGTTCGGTATGGTGAAGCCGCTGATCGTCAACGCCACGAACAACGTGATTACCGCCGGCCACCAGCGGAAGAAGGCCGCCACGGCCATCGGGCTGACCCACCTGCCCTGCATCCGCATCAACAGCCCGAACTTGCAGGATGAAATCCTGTTCAACCTGATGCACAACTCCATCGAGACGAGCAAGACCACGGTTCGCCTCGAAGACTATGTGGTGGGCGGCTACCACTACTGCCCCTCCGAAAAGGTCAAGATCGAGAGCGAGCCGCAGAACGTGCTCGTCTGCTCCGAGATTACCAAGCTGATGTCCCGGTACGGCGAGTGGGGCAGCGTAGTTACGGACGCCGACGGCAACGTCATCCTCAACGCTGAGTACGCCTATTGCTCCAAGAAGCTGGGCTACGGCGTTCTGGTCTACGCTATCCCCAACGAAGACGTAGCCGAGTTCCTGGAGTGCATGGGCATCGAGTACGGCAAATACAACTTCGACAACCTCGGTGTTCAGACCTACCACCAGTTTCTGGCCCAGCCCAAGCGCCTGAGCACGGATGGCCGGCAGTCCAACACCTCCATCCTCTATGAGAAGTACCTGATCCCCCGGCTGCAAAAGACCGACAGCATCATCGACATCGGCGCGGGCCGCATGGCCTACGTTAAGCTGCTGAAGTCCCGGGGCTACAACATCCACGCCTACGAGCCTTCCCTGATGGTGAAGGGCGCAAACAAGCTGGATATGAAGGGGATCATCGCCAACATCCTCCGGGCGGAGAAGGAGGTCAGGACCAATGGCCTGTTCGACTGGTGTGTGCTGGAGGCGGTCATCAACTCTGTCGTGGATGACGAGTTTGAGAAAGCCGTGCTCACCGCCTGCAACGCCGTGTTGAAGTCCACTGGCACCCTGATTACCTGCACCCGGAATATCGCCTATGTCGAAAAGGCGTATGACAAAACCAAGCTGTCCGCCGGAGCGGGGGACTGCCTGTGGTATCTCGACGACAAGAACTACACGCTCGGCGTGACCAACGGCATCGTGTTCAAGCAGAAGTTCCACACCCGGGAGAGCTACGTTGCGCTGCTTGAACAGTATTTCGAGGAGGTCGGTGTGCTCTCCTGCACAGCGAGCTATATCTACTGCGCCTGCTCCAAGCCGAAGCAGTTGCCCGAGGAGGTTTACGAGGAATATCTGGACAAGGAGCTCAACATTGAGTACCCCGGCGGATTCAAGCACAACAAGCACCGGGGGCTGATGGAGGCCCTGATCGCAAAGGTTGCGGAGAGGTATGGCTAATGCGAAAAAGGATCTATTTGAGAAGTGGATTGAGAACGGCGAGGTAGAGAATAAGCTCGCCGTTCTTCAGTCCCTGTCTATGCAGGGTAAGTCTCTCGAAGAAATGGCGAAGTGCTTCGACATTTCCAAGCGAACGCTCATAAACCTGAAAGCAAAACACGCTGCGATAGACAAGGCCATCAGCCAAGGGCGTCTAACCGTCGTAGCCATGTGTCAGAACAAGCTGATGGAACGGGTGTCCAGCGGCGACACCACGGCTATTATCTACGCGCTGAAGGTCTACGGCGGTGAGTTCTTCAATGACCGGAAGACTGTGAAGGCCGAGATTACGGGTACGCCCGTTGCCCAGCCCTTAGTCCAATTCTACCTGCCGGCAACGGATACGGAGGTGGATGAAGGGAATGGCGAGAAAACGTAATGCTCCTGTAAGCGAACCGAAAATTATCCGTCCTCAGCCGGGGAAGCAAGAGCTGTTTCTGCGATCTCCGGCTGACATCTGCATTTATGGCGGTGCCGCCGGCGGCGGCAAGACCTTTGCCCTGCTCTTGGAGTGCTTGCGAAACATCGACCACAAACACTTCGAGGCCGTTGTCTTCCGGCAGTCCAAGCCTCAAATACTGAGTGCTGGTGGTCTTTATGCTACGAGCCAAGAAATTTACCCGTACCTTGGCGCATCCAGTGTCCTGACGCCAAATGTCCAGTGGCGATTCCCCTCCGGGGCGAAGGTGACATTCGCCCATATGTTCTATGAAAAGGAGAAGTATAACTGGCAGGGTGCTCAGATTCCCTTGCTGATGTTTGACGAACTAACCCACTTTACCGAGAGCCAGTTCTTCTATATGCTCTCCCGAAACCGCTCCACCTGCGGCGTCAAGCCCTACATTCGCGCCACCTGCAATCCCGACGGAGAAAGCTGGGTTGCAAAGTTTATAGACTGGTGGATCGACCCAGAGACAGGCTATGCCATCGAAAGCCGCTGCGGAAAGCTGCGATATTTTGTCCGGCAGAACAATGTCCGCCATTGGGCCAACAGCCGACAGGAGTTGATTGAATCCTTCAATCTCCGCACTCAGACAGAGCTGGAGCGGGTCAAATCTGTTACATTCATCAGCGCCAAGCTGTCAGATAACCAAGCCATGATGCTGCACGACCCCGGCTATATGGGCAACTTGATGGCGATGTCTGAATTTGACCAAGAGCAACTGCTGTATGGCAACTGGAAAATCCGCCGCTCTGCGGGTCACTACTTCAAACGCTCGAAGGTCACTCCGCTGGCGGCTATCCCCACCGACATCATCAAGTGGGTCAGGGCTTGGGACCTCGCGGCTACGGCTCCGGGAGAGCTGGACGAGGAAGCGGGATTGCCCCAGGCTATGCGACAGTCCAAACGCGGCGACGAAAGTGCTTATACCGCCGGTGTCCTGTTGGGCAAGCGGCGCAACGGGCGCATCTTTGTAGCGGACGTGATAAACGTCCGTGAGAACGGTGCTGACGTTCGGAAGCTGATCCAGACCACTGCTGCCGCTGACCGGGCCTTCTACGGCAACGTAACCATCCGGCTACCCCAAGACCCTGGGCAGGCGGGGAAAGACCAAGCACAGAGCTTTGTTCGGATGCTCGGCGGCTACACCGTGACGACTGCTCTTGAAAGCGGCGACAAGGTGACACGCGCCGAGCCCTTTTCATCCCAGTGGCTTGCCGGGAACGTGGATGTGAAGGAAGCTGAATGGAATGATGAGTATTTCAGGCAGTTAGAGAATTTCCCCGTCGGCAAGCTGAAAGACATGGTGGACGCCTCCGCCAACGCATATTTGGAACTGGAAAATGGAAAGCCGGGATTCGGCTTCTCCTTCTGAGGTGGCACACAATATGGGACTAATTGAAATCTTCCGCAGACGAAGTATGCGGCGTGAATATCTGGATCGTGATTCCAGGAACTTCGTCTCGCGCTGGGCCAGACCGCCCTCTAAAAACACCGCCGAATGGCTGGAGATGTTCTCCAAGAGCCCTCGTCTGGCTGTCGTGGATCGAATTGCGAGCGACCTTGCAAACGTGAATGGCCGACTGTTCCGGGTCAACCCCGATGGAACAGAAACGGAGATCACTGAGCACCCCTTCCTCGATTTCATGTCCCAGCCGAATCCGCTCTACGAGATGACCAGCTCCGCCATCTGGCGGCTCCACGAAATATACCTGATGCTGACCGGCGAGGGCTTTTTCCTCATCGAGCGCGATGAGCAAGACAGACCCGTGGAACTGTGGAATGTACCGCCGCATTGGGTAAAAATGACGCCGTATCTCGGCAGTCCAATCTATCAGATCATATCCCCCGGCGGCATCAGCATGGAAGTCCCGGTGGATGATATGTTCCTGATGAAGCAGCTCAACCCGCTCGACCCGTTCATGCGTGGCCTGGGTATTGCTGAAAGCATCGCGGATGAGGTCGAGATCGACGAGTACGCCGCCAAATTCCAGAAGCGGTTCTTCTACAACGACGCCACTCCTCCGGTGGTATTCGCCATGCCAACGGCCACAGATGAGCAACGCGAAGCGTTCATGGCCCGGTGGAACAAGCGGCACAAAGGCGTTGAGAACAGCCACAAAGCTGCCGCCCTCTCGGGCGAGATCACGATTCACGAACTTGGTAAGGGCGAAGGCAAGAACCTCGGTTTCATCGAGAGCCGGGAGGCCATGCGGGATGCAGTTCTTGAACATTTCGGAATGCCCCGGGAGATCATGGGCATCACCGAGAACAGCAACCGGGCTACTGCTGATTCCGCGCAGTACATCTACGCCAAGAACGTGCTCATGCCCAAGCTCCACAACCGTGAGGAGGCTATCAACAAGCAGCTCCTTCCGCTATTCGGGGACAATCTTGTGTGGCGTTTCGACCCGGTTATCCCCTACGACAAGGAGTTCGACAAGGCTGTAGCCTTTGAAGGCTGGGACAGTGGGCTGCTTACCAAAAACGAGGCCCGAGCCAAGCTGGACCTCGGGGCCGTGGAAGGCGGCGACATATTCAAGACCAGCAGTGGCGATGTGTTTATGCGGGAAACAGATGACGCGGCGGCGCTGTCCCAGGCTGCACAGCAACCGGAGCCTGCGGCAGAACCGCCGGACACGGGCAAAACACAGGCCCCGGCGCTCAGTCTGCTGCCTTCCGCATCGGAATCGACCATTGACACCCCCGGTGTTTCAGACTTCGGCGATGTGTACTTCGACCGAAAGGCTGAACATCGAGTGAACATTTCGGCGATGCTCCGAAAAGAGGATCAACTGGCGCAGGAAAGTGAGTTGCTCTTTGAGCACACCGTCACTCAGTTTTTCAACGAGCAGCAGGCCAAAATCGCCCAGGCCATCGGCCTGACCGAGAAGGCTTTGCCCGATGCACTGTCTGAGCTGGAGCCTTACCTGCTGCCGGACGGGACGTTCGACCCGGAGCTGTGGACGGTTCTGACTGAAGCTGAACAGAAGCAGCTTACCGCCGCCGTTGCGGCGGGCCTGCTGAATTGGGAGGCCGAAGCCAAGAAGCTGACGGAGTTGTTCCGACCGCTGTGGAAGAAGGCATACGACGATGGCGCTGCCCTCAGTGCCGAGAGCTATGGCATCTTCGGCATTGACAAACCGGAGTTTGTGACCCCGGCGAAGATCAACGGCGGCAAACGGGTCGTAGGTATCCAGCAGACCACGCAAAAGGCAATCGCGGACATCATCGCCGCCGGCATCGCAAACGGCACGAGCCAGTCCGAGCTGAAAAAGGCGATTCAGTCCGAGATGGGTACAACCAAGTCCCGGGCAAAGCTGATTGCCCGACAGGAAACCGCTACGGCGCTTGCCGCAGGCCAGTTCGACATGATGCGCAACGCCGGAGCAAAAACCAAAACGTGGCACCACCGTGACCAGCGGGACCCCCGCGACGGCACAAACGGTAAAGTCAACCACGTCATCCTCGAAGGGGAAACAGTCCCCATCGACGGGGTGTTCTCCAACGGGCTCCGATACCCCCGGGACCCGGACGACGGACGCCCCGAACAGCTTATCAACTGCCGGTGCTATTTGACCTACGGCGGTTTTTAAGAAACTCCAAATTCTGAGGAAAGGAGGTAAACCGCATGGCATTTCCCAAGTCTTATAGCGCCGGCAGGGAGAAAAAGTCTGACCCCCCTGCCCGTGAGCGCAAGGCGTTCTCTTTTGAGCTGGAAAGCGCGGATGAGAGCACCGGCGAGTTCTCCGGGTATGCTGCTGTTTTCGGCAACCGAGATAGCGGCAACGACATCATCGAAAAGGGCGCGTTCGCTAAGACCATCGTGGAAGATTTCCACCGCATCAAAATCCTGGCGCTGCACAACGACTGCTGGCTCCCCGTCGGTAAGCCGATTGAGCTGCGTGAGGATGACCGAGGGCTTTTCATCCGGGGCAAGATCAGCGACACCTCGATGGGCCGCGATATTCGGACGCTGCTCAAAGACGGCGTTCTGAATGAGCTGTCGATTGGGTATGACGCCATCGAGTTTGATTACGACAGTAAGCAGGACACCCGCCATCTGAAGGAAATCAAACTGTGGGAAGTCTCCATCGTCACTTGGGCGATGAACGATCAGGCCAAGATCGAGGAAGTCAAATCTCTGGTCGAAGACCTGAGAACCGAAGTCAAAAGCGGGAAGATCACCCAGGCACGGCTCAACGCCCTGAAGCCTTTCATCGCTGTGGTGCGGGAACTGGCTGAAATCCTCAGTCCGTTCCTGGAACCGCCCGAGCCGGACACGGACCCGTCTGTGCAGAGCAACATCAAGAAGCAGACCAAGAAATCTGAGATGATTTTCGAGATCATCCGTAACTAACAAGGAGGAAAGCTACAATGAAACTGACCCAGGAACAGCTTGCCGCGCTGATTGCGCGGGTGTTCGCAAACCTCGTCGCTGCCGGCAAGGACCCTGCCGCTGTCAGCACCGAGGACATCATCTCTGAGCTGGCCGTTGTGCTTGACGGTGCTACCACCAGTGAGGGCGGCGAGGATGAGGGCAGCAAGGCTGAAGGTGGCGAGGATGAGGGCGACGGCGGTGCCGTGTCCCCCGAGCTCATCAGCAAGATCGTTGAGGCCCTAAAGGCCGTCAAGGCCGCCGAGGACGGCGCTGACGAGCACAAGGATGACGCTCCCGGCGGTGCCGAGGGCAAGGCTGCGGCTCCTGCTGCCCCCGCACAGCGCAAGTATGCCAGCCTGTTCATCTCCAGCGGCTCCGCCCGCGATGCTGCTCCTTCCAGCGGCTTTAAGGCCCGTATCGCGTCCATGTCCGAGCGTGAGCGCCGGAAGACTGCCTTCGGAATGTTCGGTCGTGCGGTGAAGTGCATCCACGCCTCCGGCGGTGATATCGAGCGGGCGGCCTTCGCTGCCGAGCGGAAGTTCGGCGACGCAGAGATGGCCCGCGAGTTCAAGGCCCTGTCCGCTACTGTTCCCACCGACGGCGGCTACCTCGTCCCCGAGGTCTACGCCAGTGAGATCATTGAGCTGCTGTACCCCGCCACCGTCATCTACGCCCTGGGCGCTCGTCGGCTGGGCATGACCAACGGCAACCTCAACATCCCCAAGACCCGAAGTGGCTCCCGCGCCATGTTCGTGGGTGAGAACCGGCAGATTTCCAAGACCGAACCCAAGTTCGGCAACCTGAAGCTGTCGGCCAAGAAGCTGACCGCCCTGATCCCCATGAGCAACGACCTCCTGCGCTCCACCAACTTCGACAACGATGTTATCGTGGGCCAGGACATCACCAAGCAGATGGCCCTGGGCGTTGACTACGGCGCTTTGATGGGCACTGGCGGCGAGTTCCAGCCTGTGGGCGTCACCAAGAACCCCAACGTGCTCACCCTTGACGCCACCAAGCTGGACGCTGAGTACGCCAGCTCCGCCGGCGTGTTGACTGCCGCGTTCCCCAACTTCCTGGTTGCCGCCGTGCTGAAGAACAACGTCCTGGCTGGCAGTCTGGGCTTCACCTTCAACACCAGCGTCGAGCAGTTCTTCAAGAACCTGCGTGACGGCGTGGGTAACTTCATCTTCGCCGAGGAGATGAACAAGAACGGCACCTTGGTCGGCTATCCCTACCGCTCCACAAACCTGCTGGAAACCGTGGGCGGCAAGACCAAGATCATCTTCGGCGACTGGAACGATCTGGTCATCGGTGAGCAGGGCGCACTGGAGATTGAGACGAGCCGTGAGGCGTCCTGGACCGACGACACTGGCAAGCTCGTTTCCGCGTTTGAGAACGACCAGACCCTGGTTCGTGCCATCAACAATGTGGACACCGGCCTGCGCCACGACGAGAGCTTCGCCGTTGCGGATAAGGTCGCCGTCCCCGTGTAATCGAGGAGGTAACAGACCATGAAACGTAGCCTGTTTCAGAATATCACTGCGATTCCCTACACCTCCGGCGACACCATTGATCGCAGCGGCTTTCTCTCTGCGGTCATCGGCGCCAACGTCGCCAGCGGTGCTACCTTGACCATCAAGGCCGAGCACAGCGATGACGGCGAAACCTTCGTTCCTGTCACCGACAAGCTGGTGTTCCCCGAGGTGCCAACCGAGGGCGGCGAGTATACCTTCGTGAACGAGCCCATCAAGGCTGAGGACGAGGAGGGCGCTGTGGAGGCCGGCGGTCTGGTCAACGTCGATGTAGACCTCGTGGGCCTGAAGCCCTACGTGAAGTTCACCGTGACTGGCGCCACCGGCTCCCCTGTTGTTGTGCTGGGCGACAGCAACGCCCAGCCCGTGTAAGGAGGGCCGCACTATGCCGAGGATTTATAATATCGTGAGGCCGTCCACCAATAAGGCAGCTACACCGGGTCAGGAGAAGAAGGGCAGCGGCAAGTCTGCTGTCCCTCCGAAGGACGGCGAGAAAAAGGACGAGGGCGGCGTGAAATAAACGCCGCTCTCTCCCTTGATAGGAGGTCTATATGCCGCTTGCAGCAAATGCACTTACCACGCTCGAACGGATGAAGCTGATGCTCGGCTTGTCTGATGTCGCCGATGAGCGGATTGACGAGATTATCACGCTGCTCATAAACAAGGCTTCTGCTTGGATCGAGCGACAGACAGGCAGGCATTTAGGCCGGCAATCCTACCGGCAGTGGTACAAAGCAGACGGCCAGCAAGAGCTGGTCACTGACGAGTACCCCATCGTCAGCGTGGAATATATCAAGGAGGCCGGACGGCTTGTTGACCCGGACCTCTATGACTTTGGGCAGACTGGCAACATCGGGGTCATCTACCGCGATGATGGGTGGCTCAGAGCCAGCTACCGCGCTGGGCTGGCCTTCGATAGCGTCGCCACCAAGCGAAACATCGAGGTCAGCTACACGGCAGGCTATGTCCTACCGAAAGACGCCACCGAGGATGATCCGCAGACCCTTCCGGCTGATTTGGAGGGCCTGATTTGGGAGATCGTTGGGCAGGCGTACACCAACCTGCAAAACGGGTCGCTGGGGCTGTCGTCCTTCACCATCTCTGATGTGGTGTGGGTGTTCGACAAGGGCTCTAAGTCCGAATGGTCGCAGCTCATCAATCTCTATCGGAGGTACTGATTATGGATGTTGGTGCAATTCTCGCCGATTTCCAGCGGATTCAGTCAGCCTGCAAAGAGATGGAAGGCAAAAAGATTCTGGTCGGCATCGTCGGTGGAGTGGATTCCGAAGTCGTAAAAATCGCTCATGCGCATGAGTACGGCGATGGGAAAATGCCTGAGCGCTCGTTTATTCGAGCGAGCTTCGATGCCGGCCAGAGCGAGCTGGACACGATCACTACCGGCGCGCTGGATAAGCTGGTGGCTGGACAGCTCTCGGCAGACGCCGCAGCGGCGTCCATCGGGGCGCAATCGGCCCAATTGGTACAGAATTTCATTGATGAGAACCGGGTAAAGCCCCCGTCGGACTTCAAGAAGAAGACACAGCACACCACGTTGTATGAGACGGGTACGCATATCCGGGATCGCATCGCCTACAAGGTGGAGGATATCTGATGTTCTTTAATACACCAAAACTGCCGAGGGCGTTGCTGCACATCCTGACAGTCTCGAACCGGACATTCGTGCGGGATGGCCCGGGCGGGCAGTCCCGGCCCGTGGATGATGTGGTTGCGTCCTTTTGGGGTGTAGTCCTCCCCCTGTCCAACAAGGACCTGAAGTACCTGCCGGAAGGAACGTACACCCAAAACTCGCAGAAGCTCTATACGGACGACCCCGTGGACATTCAACCTGGGCAGATCATCCGCGATACCTACGATGGACAGCTCTATACCGTGAAAACGGAGCTGAACCACAACACGATCCATCCGATGATGCGGTATATCGTGGAAGGAGTGGTGCGGAAATGACGTTTGTGCAGGCCCGCAACGCCATCGTGGCCGGACTGGAAGCCTATCTCGGATGTCAGGTCAATCTGTCTGACCAGATAGCTGATAAGCCCGAATACCCCTACTGCTACTACAGCGTTTTGACCCCCCGGACGGCGGACCATTCCTTCGGTCTGCGAGACGCCCATGAAACCCCGGAGGGGGTCGTGCTCACCCGTACTGAGCGGGTCGCCGCTACCATGTCCTTCACCCTTTGCAGCATGAACCGCGAGACGGAAGATGGGTATATCTTCGGAGAGGACGAGGCTCTGGAGCTTGCGGAAAAGGCCAACGGCTTTTTCCTGTTGAACGGCCACTGCATCATTACCGAGTACGGCGATGTGGTCGTCAACAACGTCGGTTCCGTAGTACCCCGCAACGGGTTCGTCGTGGAAGACACTGTTCGGCGGTATGGCTTCGACATCAAGTTCTCCTACATGAGAACCGATGAGATGCCCACCACTACTATCGCAAAGGCAAATCCCGTAGGGGATGCCCACAGATAAGAAGGAGGAAAAGCCTAATGGCAAAAGATGTAATTGTCGTCGTGCAGCGTGACGCGCTGCCGAAGTCTAAGGAGAGCCTCGACATCCTTCTCGTGTCCACCACCGGGGCGCAGCCTGTTCAGGTGTACCGGGACATGGAGAGCGTCGAGACTGTCTTTGGCGCAGAGGGGTCCACCCCCAACGCCAAGATCGTTCGCAAGGCCAAGACCCTGTTGAACCAGGGTAAGACCACCTTGGCTACATCGCTCGTCAGCAAGTTCAAGATCGTAGGCTTCGAGCCGCCCAGCGCCTCTGCTGCCCTTCCGGCTACGCTTACCCTCGATTTCACAGGAGTGGAGTTTGCTGAAGCAATTCCCGCAGACAAAACTCTGTGGGTAAAAATCGGCGGAGATGACAAAGCCTTGGTCGAAGTGACCTCGACAGAGGAAATTCATGACGCCGTGGGCTTTGCTGGCCTGTTTGCCGATACCAGCTTCACCAAGGGGGGCAAAACCTATACAGCTCTGGTTGATGAGGGCACAGTAACCTATACCGCGACCATGCCCGGAGCTGCGGATTCCATCCCTGAGCGTATCAATGCCTATGCTGATGAGATTATGACTGAAGAACTGGTTCTGCTGCCGGCTGTTGCGGTCGAGTTCATCAATGGCGTAGACGCCAAAACCGCTGGGGATGTCTTCATCGACACCATTCAGCAATTCCAGGCAGACGAAGACAATGACTGGTATTATCTGCTGACTGACCGCGATGAGGACGAGTTTGTTATGGCCCTGTCCAAGTTCGCTGAGGCCAGCGAGCCCACCGAAGCAGAGCTGGGCGCTGGCGTCGAGGATCACCGTAAGTTCTACATGGGCCAGACCACCAACAAGAAGTTCGCCTGCTACACCGCCCGGGCCGCCGTGATCTACACTGACCCCGAGTTCATCGACGAGGAGCCGGATGCCTCCTACACTGGCAACGTGGCCCCGTTCTACCCCAAGAACGTGACATGGAAGTTCAAGCGGCCCCAGGACGGCAACGCCCCCGCGAGTGCCGGAACAAAGCTCATCTCTCTGCCCAAGCTGAAGGAGAGTGAACGAGACGCGCTGGACGAGAATCACGTCAACTACCTGACGGAGGAGTACAAACGCCAGTATGTCAAGGAGGGTGTCTGCCTCAACGGTGAGTTCATCGACATCGTTATCGGCGGCGACTGGATTGCCAAGCGGATGCGTGACCTGCTCTACGACATCTTGCTGAATAACGCCAACATCAACTACGGCGACGACGGCTTCGGTCTGGTTGCCACGGCTGTGCTCCAGGCGCTGGCCGAGGCCGCTGACGAGGATCACAATATCGTCGCCCGCGACCAGGAGAGCAAGGCCGGCATCTTCACCGTGAACATCCCGAAGTGGTCGGAAAGCACGGATGAGCAGCGTCGGAACCGGGTCATGCCTGACATCACCTGGGAAGCCCAACTGGCTGGCGCGGTTCATCAGGTAAAGAGCAAAGGCGCTCTGCGTGTGTCGATCTAAGGAAGGAGTGTAAGCAGTGTCTATTCTGAGAACCTACGACCCCACGAAGGTGAACGTCGCCTTTAACAGCCGGCAGATGCGTATGTTTGGTGATAGCCTGTTCACCCTGGCCCGCGACGAGGCCAACGTGACCTTGAAGAAGGGCTGCAAGGGTGACAGCACCTACATCCTGAACGCCAATAAGGCCGGCAAGCTGACCATCACTCTCCAGCAGGAATCCCCCGACATCCCCTATTTGGAGGAGTGCGCGGAGAAGTTTGTGAAGGCGAGCATCGCTATTACCGACGCCAACGACAGCGGCTTGGTATTCTTTGCTCAGGACTGCATGGTTGAAAAGCTGCCCGACAGAGCGCGTGGCAAGGACGCCGCCGACGTGCCGTTCGTGTTCCTGATCCCCGAAATCCAGCGGTACTAAGCCGGAACATTGGGCGGAACATTGAGTGGAACATTTCCTCTTAATCAAGTATTAGGCACGAAAATCAAGGTTAGAGAAAATAATTCATCCCAATGTTCCGCCCCTCAAAGTTCCGATGTTCCGGGTAATGTTCCACCCAATGTTCCGGGTAAACCCCTTGCAAATAGGGTGTTCTGCCTGTTATGGGACATTGGAACATTCATTTATTATTAAGCCTTAGACGGAGAGGAATAGAGAGAATTAGAGAGGTAGCGTACCCGCCTAACGTCTCTAAATCCTCACATTCGGGCGTTTATACGCGCGCACGCGCGAGAAGGAGTGTATGAGTTATGGCAAGGACAAAAAACATCACCGTAAACGGTATCGACATCACGCTTCAGAGCGTGACCTTTTCCTGGTATTCCAATCTGACTGACCTGTATATCAACCCCGCCAATGGGCGGAAGAATACCGCCAAGTACGCCGACACGCTCATCAAGGGCTGTGTGACGGCCCCGGCGGAAATCGCCAAGAACGGCATCCGGTACTTCGAGGATCAGGACGACCTCGCCACTCCCGGCGAGCTGGTCCGGGAGATCGAATCCTTTCTTGCGGAGCGAGGCAAGCCGACCGGAGGCGGAGCGGAGAGCAAGGCGTAACGAACGTCTTTGGCGTATGGTGTTCTGCATGGGTGGCCTGAACCATGCAGAGCTAAGTCAGATGGACCTCTATGACTTCATGGAGGCTGAACAGGCTCGCCTGCTCTGGCAGGATGAGTGGAATAAGAAAAACAAGTGACCCGGAGGGAGGGATGACTTGTGGATGAGGCCCGCAGCTTGACGTACAGTATCAACGTCAAAGCTGATACTGCGGAGGCCGAACAAAACATCCGGGATTTGACCGGAAGCCTGGGCGACGGCGGGCGAATCACCATCACCGTTGGGGCCGACAGTTCACAAGCAGAATCCAACATCCGGGATATTACGGGCGGCCTCGGCGGTTTGCAGGAGCAAGCAAGCGGCGTAGGGGCCGCCTTTCGCGGCGCTTTTCTTTCGGGTATTGACAGCGGGGACAGCTTTGCTTCGTCTATCCGATCCGGCGTAATCGGGGCGATTGCCCAGGCCGGGGATCAAGCGGGCAGTCTTGGCTCCGCCTTCAGTAATGCGTTCCGCTCCGGGGTGGAAAGCGGCGGCAGTCTTGCTTCGTCGCTCCGCTCCGGGGTGGGCGGGGCGCTCACCTACGTCGGCGAACAGGCAGGTGAGTTCCGAGACAATCTTGTTGAAGGGGCGCAAAAAATCGGACATGGTTTTGCTCACCCCATTGAGACAATAAAAAACGGCCTGGGCAACGCCGTCCAGTCCGCGAAAGATAAGTTCATTGATATGGCCCGTGGTGCCGATTCTGCCGCAGATAGCACCGATGACCTCGGGGATGCTGCAAACGGCGCGGGGGATGAAATGGACGACCTCGGCAGAGCTACCGATGACGCGGGGGACGCTGCCGATCAATCCGGCGGCAAGTTTGAAAAATTCGGCGGAATACTGAAAGGCGTGGGCGTTGCCCTCGTTGCGGTAACTGCTGCCGTGGGTGCCTTTGCTGCGTCCTCCGTGGGCGTCGGCATGGAGTTCGATTCCTCCATGTCGCAGGTCGCAGCGACGATGGGCTATTCAGTCGAGGAGCTAAACACGGTCGGCTCCGAGGCAAACGAGACATTCAGTGAGCTACGCAGCTATGCGATGGAGATGGGCGCCACCACGGCGTTCTCTGCAAACGAAGCCGCTGGAGCTCTAAATTACATGGCCCTTGCGGGCTATGACGCAGAAACCTCCATGACCATGCTGCCGAACGTGCTGAACCTCGCAGCCGCCGGTGGCATCGAGCTTGCAGCCGCATCCGATATGGTGACGGATGCCCAATCCGCCCTCGGATTGTCTCTGGACGAGACGAGCGATTTGGTGGATAAGATGGCGATGGCGTCCAGCAAATCGAACACCAGTGTCGAGCAGTTGGGCAACGCGATCCTCGCCATCGGCGGCACCGCGAAGAACCTCGCCGGGGGCACCACTGAATTGAACGCGGCCTTGGGCATCCTGGCTGACAACGGCATTAAGGGTGCTGAGGGTGGTACGCACCTTCGGAATATCATTCTGTCCCTGGGCTCCCCCACGGACACAGCGGCGAAGGCACTGTCCGACTTGGGCGTAAGCGTATTTGACGCCGAAGGCAAGATGCGCCCGCTCAATGAGACGTTCGGCGATCTGAACGCCGCTCTCTCTACCATGTCCCAGGGCGACCGGCTGGCCGCCATCGGCGACATCTTCAACACCACGGACATCGCTTCGGTCAACGCCCTTTTGGGCACCAACGCCGAGCGGTGGGATGAGCTGGGGCTTGCCATCGACGGTGCCTGGGTCAACATGGGCAGCCTGTCCGAATCGCTTTCTGCTGTGGGGCTTGACCTCACGGATATGCAGGGCAAGCTCGGCAAGCTGGGCATAAGCGAAAAGACCTTCTCTGACCTCCTCAAAACATCCGGCGGGAACGCTGAAGCGTTTGCTGGATCGCTGCTGGAGGCCGCAGATGCCGGGGTGTCTCAGGCTGATATTATCAGCGCCCTCGGCGGAAATCTGACAGACCTACAGACCGCATTTGACAGCACAACAGGCGCCGCCCAGGCGATGGCTGATACGCAGCTTGATAATCTGGCCGGCGACATCACCCTATTCAAGAGCGCACTCGAAGGGGCGCAGATTGTCCTGTCTGACCAGCTCACACCTAACCTGCGTGAGTTCGTTCAGTTTGGCTCTGACGCTGTTTCTACGCTGTCCACGGCCTTCCAAGAAGGCGGCCTGAGCGGCGCTATGGGCGCTTTAGGCGGTATCCTGAGCGACGCGGTAGGCATGATGATCGGGATGTTGCCGACCCTGCTCGACGCAGGTATGCAGCTCCTGGGCGCGCTCGGCGAGGGCCTTCTGAGCAACGTCCCGCTGCTCATCGAAGCTGCGGCTCAAATTGTCGTAACTTTGGCGAGCGGAATCGGCTCGGCCCTGCCGGAGCTGGTGCCGTCGGTGGTCGAAACCCTGCTCGTTGTGGCAAGCACGATCCTCGAAAACCTGCCCCTGCTCCTCGACGCTGGTATGCAGATACTGGGCGGGCTGACAGAGGGAATTTTGACCGCGATCCCCCTGCTGGTCGAGCAGCTACCCGAGTTGATTATGCAGATTATCGGCTTCCTGTCCGAGAATATGCCGACGATTCTGGAGCAAGGTTCTCAGATGATCCTGTCCCTCGGGATGGGAATTATCGAGGCCCTGCCGCAGCTCATTTCGCAGCTACCCGCTATCATTTCGGGCATGGTCGGGTTCTTCTCCGAGAACATCCCGCTGATTATCGAGACAGGTGTGAACCTAATCGTGCAGCTCGGCGTTGGGCTTATTCAGGCCATCCCATCTTTGGTGGCGCAGCTCCCGCAAATCGTGGCTGCCATCGTTGGCGGGTTCGCCGAGGTCCCGGGCATGATGCTCGACATCGGCAAAAATATCGTTCAGGGCGTCTGGAACGGCATTTCTCAGATGGGCTCCTGGATCAAAGAAAAGGTCACAGGCTTCTTCGGCGGTATCGTCGATGGCGTCAAGGGCCTGCTCGGTATTCACAGCCCGTCCACAGTCTTTGAACAGCAGGTCGGCACCAATATGGCCCTCGGTGTCGGTAAGGGCTTTGTCGGCGCGATGGGCACGGTCACGAAGGATATTGAAAAGTCCATCCCGACCGAGTTTGACCTGCCTACAGCGTTCGATTTCCCCAATGCAAACGCTCCCGACACAGACCCGAAGGGCGCTGGGCCAAAGAACAATCCCCCGGACAACGATACTCCGCCACAGGGCAATCCGCCTCCCCCGGCCGGCCCCGGTCTGCCGGATTCGCCCATCGGGATCACGCCGCAAATCGACGACGTAAACCTCCCTGCTGTTCCCGATATGGTCTACGGTGTAAAGCCGCTGGTTGAGGACTATGACCTCGCCAATATGGCGAAAGCTGCGACCTATACGGTGAATCCGGTGATTGGGGACATCAACACCCCGGTCATCCCGGACGATTCCTACCGGGTGAATCCGGTGATCGGCGAGTTCAATCCGCCGGACACTGACCTGCCCGAAGAATACCGTCTCAGTGGCTCCTCCGAGGGTGAGGGCAACAATCCCCCGGCGGGCGACGGCGGCACATCTGGCATGACCTTCGCCCCGGTCATCAACGTCACAGTAGAGGGCGGCACCACTGAGCAGGGCATCGAGAATCTGCGCGAGGCGCTCTACAGCACTGTGCGAGAGCTCTACGATGAGTTCCGTCAGGAGGAGCTCGAACACACAGCTCTAAAAGAACAATACGCATTTCAGTAAGGAGGCGTTGGTATGGCCTATACTCTCACAGGCCGAAAGGGCGGTACGGTACGGTTCATACCGATGCAGAACGGCGTTGTTGAGAAGGAAAGCGAAAGCTACAGCAGCTCCGTCACTTCAAACCCCATTGAGAATGGGTCGAGCATCAACGATCACGTCAATAACGAGGCCGGGACCTTTACGATCTCCGGCACGATTGTTGGCGGCGAGGGAGCCGTCAACGCTCTGAAGGCCATGCGGGACGCCCGGGACATTATGACCTACACCGGCGTGTCCCGCGTGACCAACCTCGTTTTCACATCGCTAAAGTTCGACCGCTCCTACAAAAATAAGAACGGAGCTACATTCTCAGCTACGTTCAAAAGGATTCAAACAACCTCGCCGGAGTACGTTCCGGCGGGGGAATCCTTGCCTATGACCAGTCAGGATGTAGGCGGCAGCGACGATCCACAGTTGTCAAAGACGGCCAACGCAGGTTTGACGACCATAGCGTTGCAATCGGTAAGCTCGGCCAGTTTGGCGCGACATGATGCTGCGTATTCTCAGGAGAGCAGCACCGCACCAATGACCCGGCTGACCGGCGGGTATAGCGGCTTAGCGATGCAGTAGGAGGGATTGACGTGGCACTTCAACTTATCGACCTAAATGCAGATGTCCAGTATATCGACGTGGACGTGTCCCGGGTACCGTACTCCTTCTCTGTGAAGCTGACTGACCGGACCTACACCTTCAATATCAAATACAACGAGCTGGGCGGTTTCTTTACGAGCGACCTGTTCGATGTCAACGGAAACGTCCTGGCCTTTGGTGAGGTCATCCGCTATGGCCGTCCGCTGTTTAACGTGGTAGAGGATGAGCGTTTCCCGATTCCGGTGATAATTCCGGTCTGCATAACCAACGATGACATCTCAGAGGTGACGCCCGATAACTTCGGGCGGGATGTGAAGCTGTACCTCTATGAGAGAAAGGGTGAGGCGCATGGCATTTTGGATTAGGGCCGCTACCCTCGTTATTGGCAATAAAAAGTACACGCTTGGCAATATGAATTTCTCTTTCGAGGTTCCATTCGAGGACAGCGATGAGCCCCCAGTGGCAACCGTGAAGGTGATGAACCTCTCTGAGAATACCCGGGCCGGCATAAAGAAGGACGACCCCGTGATCCTGAACGCTGGATATGAGGGGGACGTGGGTTGCATCCTTGTCGGAAAGGTGGCAGGCTTGAAGCACAAATGGTCGAACGTGGATTGGACCACCACCATCACGGTGCAGCCCTGCGCCGATGAAATTCTCGGCAAGATGATAAACAAGACCTACAAGGAAAACACCACGGCACTGGTGATTGTCCAGGACCTGCTGAATATCTTCGGCGTGGAGATCGGAAAGTGCGAACTGTCCGTCAACACGAGCTATCCTCGGGGCCGGGTCTGCCGGGGCAATCTGAAGCAGGTGCTCACGGACATCGTGGTGAGCGAGTGTAAGAGCCGGTTCATTATCCGAACCACAGGGCAGGTCTACATCACCAAAGCCGACGACGGGATCAACAACGGGCTGACCCTGACTACAGCTACGGGCTTGCTTCGCGCCGATGAGGAGAAGGTCGCCATCGCGGTTGAAACTCAGTCTAACTCGCAGAAAACGGGCGAAGCCCGGGACGATGATGACCACGTTTCTCGGTCCTGCCTGCTGAACTATGGCGTCGCCACGGCTGAGGTGGTGAAAATCCAGTCCAGTGATCTGAATGGTCGGTTCCTCGTCTCGAAGGGGAAACACGTCGGGGGCCGCACTGGAGACTGGAAAACTTCTATGGAGCTAAAACCGTTTTAAGGAGTGATTGCGGTGGCTGGTTTAGATACTTTCAAATTGCAGCGCATCCATGACCTGAAGCTCGCTGGATCTATTTGTGTAGCAGCAGTCGTACAGGTACTTTCCTTTGACCCGGAGAAGATGACGGTCAATGTGCAGCCGCTTTCCAAACAGTTGGAGAACGGCAAGTATGAGAGCCAGCCACCAATCCTTCAGGTGCCAGTCGCAGTTACCCACAGCGGTGGGTTCATTTTCCGCCCCTGGTTGAAGCCGGGTGACACCGGGGTGGTCCTCTATCTGGATCACGACATGGATGCCACCGTGACTGGGGCGAAAGAGGCTGTCCCGCTGACCGAACGGAACCATGCCACCACGGATGCCATTTTCGTTGGCGCTCTGGTGGCCGGCGACTACAAGGTAAAAGGGCTGCCGGAGGAAAGTATCGCTCTGGCGAAGGATGACGGCGAAATCTATGTCGCCATAACCAAAGACGAGGTGATCGTCAAAAATACGGATACGACCACCGCCGTGTTCAAGGCCAGTTCCATCGACATGAAAAGCGTCGATATGAATATCACGCTGGATGGGAATATGACTGTCAAAACCGGCGGCAAAATCTTCCTTAATTAGGAGGTGCGTTATGCCGGCAGCTACAAGACAAGGCGACATCTGTACTGGACATGACGCCTGCCCGCCGGTCCCCCTGGTCAGCTTCAGCCCAAATGTCATTATCAACGGAAAGGGCGCAGGCCGCCAGACTGACCAATATTCTACGCACGGCTGCGTGACACATCCCGGACACCAAGATGTGATTGTGGGCGGAAGCTCCAAAGTAGACATCAATGGCCTTCCGGCGGCTCGTGTGGGTGATGCTGTTTCCCTCGGCGGAACTGTGCAAGATGGGAGCCCCAATGTAATTATCGGCGGATAAAGCAAGTTAAGGAGGTGTGCGGTGTGGACGAAAATATGACCTTGCTGATTGACCCTGAAACCCGAGACTTGGTACTTGATGAGAACGGAGATTTTAAGAAAATCTTTGGTAAAGATACGGTCGTTCAAAATGTCCGCCACGCCCTCTTGACGTGGAAGGCAGAGTTCTTTGCTGATAGACGCCACGGTACAGACTACGAGCGTATTATGGGTGTCAATCAGAATGAGTTGGAAGACGGTGATGTTGATGAGGTTATTCGAGAGGCGGTTTTTCAGGAGCCCGACATCTCTTGGATAGAAAGTCTTACGATTACATTTGAAAATCGGACAATTACCGCCGAAATTTTAGCGGTAACGGTAGACGATGAGGTCGTCAGGTTGGAGGTGACGGCGTAATGGCGAAATCATCTGATTGGGGCCTGACTGATGCTGGGTTTAGGCGACCGACATATGCAGAGTTGCTGGATGCTCTTGAATACAAGGCACGAGATTTGTTCGGGTCCAAGGCCAATTTGACCGTGCGATCTCCCCTTGGGATTTTCCTTCGGATTTATGCTTGGATGCTGAACCTCCTGTTCTCCACTCTGGAGGATGTCTACAACAGCCGATTCATTGACACAGCGGTAGGGTCCAGTCTCTACAACTTAGGCCGAGCTATTGGGCTGCGGCTTTTGGGGGCACAGAAAGCCGTGGGCTACCTCACTTTCACTGGGGATGACGGCGTGGATGTGCCAGAAGGTTTCTTGGCTGAAACGACAGCAGGGATGCAGTACATTACCTTGCGCTCTGGCACGATCCAGGATGGCTCTGTAACCTTGCCTGCCTCGGCAGTCAATCCTGGCCCCGACGGGAACACGACGGAGGGCACGATAAAAAATATCACAAATCCCAAACTGGGTATTCAGTCTGTGACAAACGCTAAGCCATTTGAAGGCGGACGGAATACTGAGACGGACGCTGAGTTTCGAGAGCGATATTACTTATCGGTTGACTTTGCTGGCGGTGTGAATATCGACGCAATCGTCGCGGAAGTCTACGAAAGTGTCGAAGCCGTCATCGCCGTAACAGGTGAGGAGAACGACACCGATTTTGAGAGCGAGAGTGGCCTGTCGCCTCATTCGTTCGAGGTCGTTGCCTACGGTGGGCTCGATGAAGACATCGCCAAAGCTATTTTCAAACGGAAAGCTGCTGGAGTACAAACCTTTGGGAATACGACGGTTGCGGTGGTTAGCGCCTCTGGAAAAACCTATGATATTCATTTCAGCCGTCCGGCTCCTGTGGACGTGTGGGTACAGATTACAGACCTTGTAACCGACTGGCATTTTCCGCTGGATGGCGTAGAGCAGATAAAGCGTAATCTTGTGGAATTTATCGGCGGAAGTGCTCGCGGCGGGCTGAATATCGGCCAGTCAGTTATTCAGGTTGCGTTGCCCACTGAGGTCCTGAAAGTGCCTGGAGTAGTCGATTTTAACCTCAAAATCAGCTCTGATGGAGAGAACTTCAGTTGGGAAAATATTGACATCGCGGCCCGCCAAAAGGCTGTTACAGAGGAAAGCAAGGTGAGCGTGTCATGAGAGACTATTTAGCTGAAATGCTGGATGCTCTCACAAGCGCATACAGCCGAAAGGACTATGACAACTTGCGGCGGGCCTCCTCTGTTGAGACGCTTATCGGAAAGCTGTTTTCTGTCCTCGCTTGGGGGCTGAATACGGTACAAGAACAGGCAGAGCTCATCAGATTGTGGGATAACATCGACAATGCCAAGGGCTCGGTGCTCGACCGATACGGAGCAAATTTCGGGGTTAAACGCTTCGGGGCGACGGATAATTTTTACCGGCTTGCAATTAAGGTAAAGCTGCTGGCACAGCTTTCCGGCGGGGACATCAATACGGTTCTTGACGCGGCGGCGTCCTTATTTGAAATCCCCGTTGAGCGGATCGACATGGACGAAGTGTTCCCGGACAAGATCAGTCTCAATATTAACGAGGCCGACTTGGCCCCTGAAACGCTCGCTATTGTGGCAGATATTGTAACGATGATTAAGCGAATCCTCGCTTCTGGCATCGGTATGATTGCCACCCTGCGCAGCTATAGAGAGTTTCGGAATGAGGTCCTTATCGGGACCTCTCTTTTTGACCATACGAAGCTGACGTTTGGCTTGCCAGAGGTGCGGCGGGGCTTTACCGAGGAGGTTCGGATTGAAAGTGCTGCCTTTGAGCGCAGCAGCCTTGTGTTCGATCTGCCCGATGTACGTCGTTGTTTTAGAGCCGAGGAAATGCTGGCTGCCACTGCTGCTTTCGAGCATACCGGGTTGACTTTTAGCCTTCCTGCTCCTGTGCCGAAAACATTTTCTCAGGTCGCGGGTGTGAGGCCCGTTCTATTTGAGCATACGAGGCTGGAGGTGCCGCCTGCGGCCCCGCCGCCGAGGGTATTCCAGCGCGTATGTCCGGCGGTGTCCGTCCTGTTCGAGCGTTCACAAGTGACCATCAAACCAACCTATTGAGAAAGGGGAAAAGCAAATGCCTACTGTCTATGAAGACGGCAACTACCTGACTGAAAAAGGTCGGGCGTTGATCGCCAAACTCATGGCATCCGAATCGGAAATTCAGTTTACCCGCGCGGCTGTCGGGTCCGGTATGATCCCGGAGGGTAAGGCTCCGAAAGATATGACTGACCTTGCCGAATGGCAGGCCCCAGGTGTGATTTCCGACATCAGCACTCCTGTCCCTGGCGAGGCGCAGACGGTGTTCCAGGTGTTCAGCCGGGATGTTGAAGTCGGTTTTCTGGCATCGGAGGGCGCGGTGTGGGCGATGGACCCTGACGAGGGTGAAATCCTCTATACCTACATCGTTATCGCCAATAGCCCGGAATGGATTCGGGCCGCGAGTGATCCGGTGCAGAAGTTCGCTGAGTTTACCTGTATCAATATCGTGGGCGCAGTCAAGGTTGACATCACAATGATTAACCCCGAGGCCATCGCCACACTGGGGATGATGAAACAACGCTTCGCCGCTTTTACTGAGCTGTCAGATGCCGAGACGCCGGGGGTAGATACCAGAGTACACCTGCGCGTCTTGGAGCAGGTCGAGGAGTGGTATGAAACGCCGAAAGACGAAGGACCGGAAGATACTGAATGAAAAGAGAGGAGCGAATAAATCATGGGTAAATTGCGTGATCGGGTCATCGCGGAGCAGCGTGTCTATGATGACCCGAAGCACCCGGACACCAGCAGCTATGATGTAACATTCCCAAAAACTGTTACCCCCGCTGTTATTGACCCTAAAACGGGCGAAAGGCTGGATGCCGCAGTTGCTCGTATCGGGAAGACTGCGAGCGATGCGCTGGCAGCAGCAAACGCTGCGCAGAAAACCGCAGATGATGCGCTGACCACGGCCAATCTGGCGAAGGAGGTGGCAGAGGGCGCGGCGGAGGCCATCGCCGCTGTTCAGAACACCATCTCTGCCACGCCGTCGCAGTCCGGTAGTCTGGTCTATACGGGAGCTGCGCAGAAGCCGACGTGGAATAATTATCCTGTTGAGATGCTGGTAATTACTTACGGCGATGCCCGGGTGGCCGAGGGTGCCTTCACTGGCGAGGTTAATGCCGGAACCTACAAGGCGTATGCCACTCCCAAAGAAGGCTACACCTGGGGCGACAAGTCCGCTACCGAACGTGAGCTGACTTGGACGATCCAGCGGGCTACCATCGCCAATATTCCCAGCGTAAAAACCCCCTTGGCCTATACCGGCAGTGCCCAGGCCCCGGAGTGGCTGAACCTCAACACAACCCAGCTCACCAAGGCTGAGACGGCGCAGACCAACGCCGGGGACTACAGCAGCTCCTTCACCCCAACCGCAAACTTCCAGTGGCCGGATGGAACCACCGCTGCCAAGACCGTTCCGTGGAGCATCGCCAGAGCCGTTCTTACGGTGCCTACGCAGAGCGGGAATCTGACCTATACCGGGAACGCCCAGTCGCCCACCCTGACCGGATACGACGCCAACAAGATGACCCTGGGCGGCGACACCTCCAAGACCGATTCTGGCAGCTACAGCGCCACTGTGACGCCCAAGGCAAACTACCAGTGGCCCGATGGTGCCACCTCCGCCAAATCCGTCCCGTGGAGCATCGGCAAGGCCGCTGGCAGCCTGTCTATCAGTCCTACGACAGTTGCCCTGACCGGGGCTGGCGACACCTCTGTTATTGCTGTAACGCGGGCGGGCAACGGTGCGATCAGCGCCACGTCCAGCAATACGGGTGTGGCTACGGTCAGCATCTCAGGGGACTATGTTGTGGTGACTGGTAAGGGCGAGGGGAGCGCCACCATCGCGGTCAAGGTGGCGGAAGGCTCGAACCATCTGGCTCCGTCCAATAAGACTGCCAGTGTCTCGGTGACGAAGCCGACGGTGGCTAATTCAACCTGGGATAATATCAAGGCTATCTCTGAGGCCGGAAACGCGGCGAGCTATTTCGCTGTGGGCGATGTGAAGGCTATTAAAATCAATGGGTCGGTACAGGGCTACACCTTCTCCAATCTAACCGTCAATGCTTTTATCTTGGGCTTCAACCACAACAGCAGCCGCGAAGGTAACAATCGTATCCATTGGTTGATTGGAAAGATCGGTGGCAAGGATGTTGCTCTCTGCGACAGCAAGTATAACAACTCTGGCAGTGACGCAGGATTCCGTATGAATCAGAGCAATACCAACAGCGGCGGCTGGAACGGGAGCTATATGCGGAAGACGGTGCTGGGCAACAGCGGCACTCCGAGCAGTCCTCCGGCAAACAGCCTCCTGGCGGCTCTCCCGTCCGATTTGAGGGCGGTGATGAAAGGAACGACAAAGTATACGGACAACACTGGCGGCGGCTCTGATACGGCCTCCTACGTTACCGCGACGACCGACTATCTGTTTCTGCTGGCAGAGTTCGAGGTGTGGGGAACAAGGTACGGTGCAAACAGTGCAGAGCAGAACTACCAGAAGCAGTATGACTACTTCAAAGCCGGGAACTCCCGAGTAGCATACAATCACAGTAACACGGCATCGGCTGTGTGGTGGTGGCTCCGCTCCCCTTACTACTACTATAGCAGTTATTTCCGCACTATCTTTACGGTCGGAGGCATCAGCAACTGTAACGCCTACTACTCGGCGGGCGTGCGCGCCGGCTTTACCACCTAATCTTCCGCAGAGTATCCCGTCCTGATCCCGCCCCCGCAAGGGGGCGGGTCTACGGTAGTAGAGCAAGGTCCCGATAAGGGAAAAATAGTCGGGCGCGTAAGCGCCCGACGCGATTTTTGAAATTTGCCCTTTTCACAAATTTCCGTCAAAGTGCTATCACTCGACAGTCTTTAGACTGCATACAACGGCCAGAATCAACCGTATAATAACCGTGTATGAGTATAAAGAGGAGGGTCGAGCATGGGAACCAATAAGCGCGTGTTCACGCTGCGGCTTTCTGATGAGGTATTTGACAAAATCGGGGCGCTCGCCACAGTCGAGCACCGATCCATGACCAACTATATAGAGTTTGTCCTGCTGAAGCATCTGGCGGAAGTTGAAGCGGAACGCGGGAAAATCAACAGGGAAGGACAGAAATATGTCGGTACTCAAACAGAAACGGACGACCAGTAAGGCTGAGTTTATCAACACGGCCTATCAGATTTACGTCGAGACTTTGAATTTCCTAACCCGGCTCTCCGCGAGGTATTCCCGGCTGATTGCCGAACCCACCGCAAAGCTGGCTGGTGAGGTTATTGACCATACGGAAAAGGCCAATAGCATTTTCCCTTCTGATTATCAGCGAGTGGAGATGCGAAAGGCCCATCTGCTTGAAGCGCGGGCGTCCCTGATGGCTCTGGATGTGAGGCTGACCCACTGCTATTTGATTTGCAGCCAAAACCCAGAGGGCTGCTTTACAACAGCGTCGGGCAAACCTGTAAAACCGAAGGATGCTGAGGAAAAGCTGGATAAGATGGCACAGAGCCTCGGTGAGTTGATCGACAAAGAAAATGAACTGTTGAAGGAAGTGATGAAAAGTGATAGACAGCGGGTAAAACCCTGACGGTGATTGGGTGTGCGACTGATAATGTGCCGTTCGGCTGTGTGGTGGTGGCTCCGCTCCCCTAACTACAACAATAGCAATAATTTCCGCAATATCAATACGGACGGAAGCAACAACAACAATAACGCCTACTACTCGGCGGGCGTGCGCGCCGGATTTTACAGATACACGGTTAAATGGAGTAGCAGAGAATCAGCTTGATTCTCAGGTGAAAGACAACCGATGTAAAAGGAGTTGCACTTCCCTTGGTTCAAATCCATAAAACTGCTCTGCTTGGGAAAGCAGAAAAGGGTATAACCTATGATGAATAGCCGATACCCTTTCTTTTGATGCCTTTACACGGACGCTTCTTGCATGGTGGGGCTATGTGTCTAACCCCATTTCATGTGTACGGGCAAAGCAGATTAGAGGACACCCTACAACTTATCTGTACGAAAGGCGAATAAAACTTTATGACAAGCAAGGAACGCCGGGAGGCCCGGTATCAACGCCGCAAGGCCAAGCGGCAAGAGAGAAAACAAGCTCGGTGTGATGCGCTTGGGCCGCTGGATAAGGTATTCAGTTACCGAAAAATGTTCCGCTATGGTCGAAAATGCTGTAACGGAGTAAGATGGAAACAAAGTGTTCAAAATTTTGAGCTGCATCTTTTCTCTGGAACAGCAAAACGGCGGCGGCAGGTTTTATCCAAAACCTGGATACCAAGAAAATGCGTTCACTTTACCCTTTGCGAGCGCGGCAAGGTGCGCCCCATAGACGCGCCGCACGTTACTGACCGACAAATCCATAAAACCCTTTGCAACGAAGTTCTTGTCCCGTTATACGGCCCCTGCATGATCTATGACAACGGGGCCAGCCAGAAAGGCAAGGGGTTACACTGGCAGTTCCGTCGCGTTGTAAATCAGCTCCACTGGCATTATCGGCGCTATGGGCGTGAAGGAGCAGTTCTACTAATTGATCTCAAAGGGTATTTTCCCAATGCGCCCCACGCACTGATTTATCAGCGACACCAGCAGCTAATTCTTAATCCTGACCTACGGCAGATTGCCGATACAGTTATTCAGCACTCTCCATGTCCGATACCTGGGCGCGGGATGCCGTTGGGAGTAGAACCGTCTCAGCAAGAAATGGTGGCACTGCCCAGCAGCATAGATAACTGGATTAAGTGTCAAGCCAGAGTTCATTGTGATGGGCACTATATGGACGATAATCTTTTACTTTTTCCGACGGTTGAAGAAGCAAAAAAGGCTGGGCATGAAATTGTGCGCCGGTTTGAAGCTAAGGGGATCAGAGTAAATAAACGAAAGTGTAAAGTTACTCCTCTCACCAAGCCGTTTCGTTTTTGCAAAGCCCGATTCACTTTAACAGAAACCGGAAAGGTCAAAATCAATGGGAGCCGCGACGGGGTAAAGAGAGCCAGACGAAAGCTGAAAATGTTTCACAGGGAATTTGTTGCCGGCAAGCGAGATTTCAAGGATATTGAGCAGTATATGGAGTGCCAGAGCGCCTACTACCGCAACTATAACGATCATGGGCGGTTACTCCGCCTGCGGCGGCTATACCACGCTATATTTTTTGGAGGTGCAAAATGTTCAGAATTATTAAAGACGGGGTAAGCGTCGGAATGACGGAAACGCCCAACTATATCAGGCAGGCTGAAAATGGCTGCTATGTTCTGTGCCCGGAGCCGGTGGCTTCGGGCATCGCTTTTGAGGGTACGCAGTATCACCTGCTGGGTCGTGAGGCCCTGGAGGGGCTGGAAACTGTCAGGCTGGAGGAAACGGATGCAGGGGCGGAGATTACCCAGGCCGCAGCCACCGGCGGGATCATGTTTGTCACTATGGCGGAGAGCGGCCAGATCGACGACGCTACGGCAGCAGAACACGCTGCCCTATTCTCCCCCTGGGCATACCCTGTCAGCTACAAGGTCGGTCAGATTCGGCGTTACGAGGGCAAGCTGTACCGTTGTGTAAAGGATCACACTTCGCAGGAGGATTGGACACCGGAGGCTGCCGCCAGCTTGTGGGCTGTCACAGCGGACCCGGCAGAGGAGTGGCCCGCCTGGAGCCAGCCCGTGGGCGCACACGATGCTTATAGCGCCGGCGCAAAGGTGAGCCATCAGGAGAAGCATTGGATCAGCGACGCCGACGGGAACGTGTGGGAGCCGGGGGTCTACGGCTGGACTGAGGTCGTCGCAGAGGAGGAGTAAGGTATGGAGTTCCGCCGCTATATCGCTCGTCGCCGGGCTCGGTTTATGGGCTGTGACAAGCAGCGAGTGAATATTCCCTATGGCTCCGTCTTGGAAACCCAGGGCGGATTTTTGATGTGGAAAGGCCAACGGACGTGTGTAGATACCAGCCAAGATGCCTACGACTATTTCAGCCAAGACGACGACGGAAAAGGACTGGAGCGCGGGAAACTGGTGGCTGCTATCCTGGTTCGTTTGCAGCCGGAAAATGAACGGGATGATTGCCAACCGCGATGGAACAAAATCTGGTCTGATAAACTCTGCCAGAAGTATAAGCGTCCTGAGCACGAGGACTACTGGATTTGGAATTTCGATTTCTACAATGCGCCAGTGGAGGACCTGCGCTATATCGCCGCGCTGATTGGCGCAAAAGTGAAACCCTGAGCTGCTGTTATTGAGGAGGCCGCTTCCGTTATTGGGAGCGGCCTCCTACGCTATTAAAACAGGAGGAAATGTGACTATGAGCATCCAAGAGCTTTTAGTTGATGGGGGCGGTTTGCTTCTGGCTCTGATGACCTTGGTGCAGATCGCCCCCGTCAAGGTGAACCCCTGGTCCTGGCTGGCGAGAACTATCGGGCGGGCGGTCAATGCCGAGGTCATCAAGAAATTGGACGACCACATTACTATGGACGACCGCCGTACCGCTGATGGACACCGTACCCGCATCCTACATTTCAACAATGAGATGCTGCGTGACATCAACCATACGAAGGAGGAGTTCACTGAGGTTCTGGCCGAAATTGATGCCTATGAGAAGTATTGCCGGGAGCACCCGGAATACCCAAACAATCGTGCCGTTCTCGCCATTGAAAATATCCGGGAGGTCTACAAAGAGCGCCTGAAGCTACACGACTTCCTTCAGGAAAGCAGTGCGGCGCGACGGGAGAATGACCCATGAACATTCCTGTGTATGTAGCCCTCCTCGTTACGGGGCTAATCCTGGGCTATCTGCTGTGCGTGGCGGTCATCCGCACCCAGCGCCGGCGGGCCAAGCGGAAGAAACAGCCGCAGACCTCCAAGAACGGCGTTCTGCGGTCGATTACAAGGCTCATCTTTGTGACTACGCAGATTTCGGCGTTGGTGTGGGTGTTCACCTCCTACGGCATCGCCATTTACTCAACTGTCTGTTTGGAGCAAGTTTACACAATGGCCGAGCTCTCTGAGCCGGCCATTCACACAATTCTCGGTGTCGGTTTTCTGAAAGTGCTGGAGAACATTTTTGAGCACAACAGCGGTCCCGTATTCGGGCAGAGCACCGGAGGGACTACCACACCGAACAACGAAGGAGGAGTATAGAATGGGCAAGATGCTTGCGACCACTCTCGTTTCTAAGGCGGTTGACATCGCCAAGAACCACAAGACCCTTTATGTCATGGGATGCTTTGGGGCGCCCATGACCGCAGCCAATAAGAAGCGTTACACGCAGAACCACGACTACAACAAGGCGGCGGATCGCACCAAGATGATTAACGCCGCCAGTGAGGACACCTTCGGTTTCGATTGTGTCAACCTCATCAAAGGCATCCTGTGGGGCTGGCGCGGCGATAAGTCCAAGAGCTACGGTGGGGCGGCCTATCCTACCGCGTCTGCGCTGGCTGCGGGGGCCTGCCCTGATGTCGGGGCGGACGGTATGATCGCCAAGTGCATCGGTGTCAGCACCACAGGCTGGGCCTCTATGATCCCCGGAGAAGCGGTCTGGCTTTCCGGGCACATCGGTATTTACATCGGCGATGGGCTGGCGGTGGAGTGTTCTCCTCGATGGGCCAACCGTGTGCAGATCACCGCCGTGGGCAACATCGGGAAGAAAGCTGGCTACAACACTCGAACCTGGACCAAGCACGGGAAGATCCCCTGGGTAGATTACACCGGGGCGTCTGCGAGCGGTAGTACCGCAGCTCCCGAGCCGACACGCAGCTTTAAGGTTGGCGACATTGTGGAGTTTACCGGCACCACTCACTACGTCAGTGCCAACAGCGCCAGTCCCAAGAGCTGTAAGCCGGGGCCGGCGACAGTTACACAGATTTACAACGGGAAACACCCGTACCAGCTCATCAACGTTAAGGGCGGCGGCTCCACGGTCTATGGCTGGGTGGATGAAAAGGACATCCAGACCCCGACGGAGGCAGCCATCGACAAACTGGCGAAGTTAGGGGTCATCAACTCGCCGGACTACTGGAAGAAAGCCGTGGCCTCTGGCGAGGTCAAGTATCTGGACATCCTGTTGACGAAAGCTACGGCTAAAATCAGCAAGGCCGGGGAGCGGTCCAGCACCCCGGAGAACGGTATCGGCGCTCTGGTCAGCGCCGGCGTCATTGACACACCAGAATACTGGCTGGAACACTATCGTGACTATCCCAGCTTGGGCGCGTTGCTTTGCGCTTTGGGCGGGGCTGTCAAATAATTTTAGGAGGATCGAACCATGAATGAATTTCTGTCTACGCTGCTCCAGGCCGTGCTTATCGCTGCCATCCCCATCATCTCTGCCTTTATCGGCAAAGGCGTCAAGGCGTTCGCCAATCACCTGTCTGCTCAGACTGACAATGAGCTGGCGAAGAAGTACCTGAAAGAAGCAGCCGATGCTATCGAGGAGGCCGTGGCCTTCACGAATCAAACCTATGTGGACACGCTGAAGAAAAGCGGCACGTTCACGAAGGAGAATCAGGATGAGGCCCGCCAGAAGTCTCTCGACAAGGCCGTTGCCCTGCTGACCGCCGAGGCCAGAAAGTTCCTTGAAGAAGCCTACGGCGATCTGAACTCCTACCTGCTCAATAGAATCGAGCCGGAGGTTCGCCGCCAGAAGAATGGCGAGCCCGCTACCCTCAGTGTCCCTCTGGAGGCCGTCGAGGGCGTGAGGGAAAGCCCCGACGTAACCAGCGTGGCTGCCGCTACCGCTGCGGCTACTGCCGCCGTTGTTATCCAGAACGCCATTCCCCAGGTGGCCTCTGCGCAAGCCTCTGATAGCTCCCAGGAGGGCGCCGGGGCTACGGTAATGTAAAACCACATCCATGCCGCTCCACCTCGCCTGTTGGCCTGGAAACGGCGAAAATGAGAGCCAGAAAGCCTCCTCGTAGATTGAATGTCTGCGAGGAGGCTTTTTCTCTTGCAGGATTCGTCGAATACTGCTATAATGGCGGTGCTGCCTCCTACCCCAAACTGGCAACAGGAAGGGGGTGAGAGTATGGAACTGCTTATCACATTCTTAGTGTCGGTCGTAGCAGGTATCGTCGCCTACTATATCTGCAAGTGGCTTGATCGACATGACCAAGACGGGAAGCAGTAAGCACACCCCAGCAAGGTTTGACCCCCGGAGAGCGCCTATCTCTCCGGGGGTCAGCCTTTTTGTGAGAGCATGGAGCCTCACCACATTCTTAGCTACGCTTATTATAGCACAGCCTCCGTAGTATATGCAAGAGGGTAGAGAAATTTTCTTTTAATTCAACAGAGTGGGTCTTCGATCAGAAGGCCCACTCTATTTTTACGTCGTCATCTGTTAAGACAATGCGGGATATGAGGCTCTGCGTGATTCGCCGACGCTGCGCTTCATCTGCGAAGTCCCACACCTGGGCCGCGTCTGCGATCAGCTCCTGAACCAAGTCAAACGGAGTATCGGTAGGTTCCTCTACAGGGGCGAGGGTGGATTGCAAGGCAGTCTTTTCGTTGTAGAGCTTATTGATATTCTCGCCCAGCAGCTCTGTGGGAATCTCATCGTTTTGGTAGAGCCCCATCAATTTATTGATCTGCCGGTCTATTTCTCGAATCCGCTTTTCAATACTGGTGTTCTCAGGGGCTGGGGCAGTCACAGGCTTATGCGCCGCAATCTCTGCGGCCATCTCGGGGGATCGCAACAGTTCTCGAATCTGCGCATCTACCTTTGCTTCCAGCTCCGGCCCTTTCCAGTGTTTGTTCTTACAGTTGGGGTCTTTTATCATGCTCTTAATCTGTTTGCTTCGGGAGTAGCAGGAATAGTAAGAGTATCGCCCGCTGTTTCGCAGATAATAGCGCCCACCGCAGCATCCGCAGAATAGAACCCCGGTCAGCCAATGCTTTGACTGAAACGCATTAGCCCCATATTGTTCCCTCCGTTTCGCCCGCAGTATTTGAACGGCATCGAACTGTTCTTTGCTGATAATCGCCTCATGTGCGTCATCAACTCGGACATCGCCAAAGTGGATGCGCCCGATATAGGTTTCATTTTCGAGGATGTATCGGACGCTCGACCAGGAACTGTAGCTGCCGTAGCGGTTTAGACAGCCCTGATCCTGGAGCCGATCAGTGATAGTCTTTAGGGAATCCCCAGCCAGATACCATTCAAATATCTTCCGTACCTGCTCCGCCTCATAGGGATTTACGATGAGTTTTCCATCCTCATAGTCGTAGCCGATGGGGATGTACCCGCCGCCATGGTAGAGGCCGGTCTTTGCCCGGGCGATACGGCCCATCTTCGTGCGCTCCTTTATCTGCTCACGTTCCAGTTGGGCAAATACCGCCAAGAGGCCGATCATGGCCTTGCCGAACGGGGATGATGTGTCGAAGCTCTCTTGCATCGAAACAAAGTCCACCTTGTTCGGAAGGAATACCTCCTCGATGAGATAGAGTGTGTCCCGCTGGGAGCGGGAGAGCCGGTCCAGCTTGTAGACGAGGACCACATCGAACTTGTCCGTCTCTGACATCAGTTTCTGGATGCCGGGGCGTTTGAGGTTGCTGCCGGTGTAGCCCCCGTCTACATAGATGTCGGCTATTAGCCAATCCTGCGCTTTGCAGTAAGCAATCAGGCGTTCCTTCTGCTCACCGACGGAATAGCCCTCCTGCGCCTGCTCCTGCGTAGACACCCGGATGTAGACGGCGGCCCGTTTCACAGCGGCATACCGTCCTTGATATAGTTTGCGAATATCCAGTTGCGGCAGGTTCGCTGCTCAATCGTATATTCGCCCTCGGGCTCCGGCCTGTAGCCCTCAAAGTCGATCCGGCGGGCGTCGGTGATTTCCAGCCGAATCTTATCGTCATCGACCAGGATCGTCTGGCCTTCGCATGGGACGAAGGCGACGTGGGTGTTATTCTTATACACCCAGCCCCGGCTCAGGCCGCAAAGGTAGTATGCCTTGACCCGGGGATCAGGCGGAATATCCAGCTCAACATGGGCCTTCTCTTTGAAATGGGTCTTCTCATAGACCTCGTTGAACTTATCGCCTATGAAGCACTGGGCACAGCACTTGTCTATCCGAACGGAGCGGATGCCCCGCAGCCAGAAGAAGTTGCACTTCTTCTTTAAGTCCAATGTCAGCTTCATGTGTTACTCCCTTCTTCCAACTCCACAGCATAGTTCAAGAGCTTCAGCCGTTCCCTGCCGCCCAGCGCCTCATATATCCGTTGGAGTTCGAGCGCCTCGGGCGACAGAGCTTTGCCGCTTTCGCCATTGTAGATGACCCCGCCGTGGTTCGCCTGGATAAACGAACTGTTAGACATGGCACCATTGATGGTATTCTCTACGCTGGGCGTGAGCTCTGTCCCACGAAGCAAATAGTCAATGCTGACATGGAAGTAGTCAGCGATCTTTATGAGCGCCTCCACACTGGGATATGAGTTGGGCAGCCGCTCATACTTACCCACGGCGGATGGGACGACGCCGAGGTATTCCGCCAGTGCTGTCTGCGTGATGTTATAGTCCCGCCGGAGCTTTCTAAGCCTTTCACCGAATCCGTCCATAAGTGGCACCACCTTTCCTGTAAGTTCATTATATGGCTTTTAATTCACAATGTCAATGAAAATTTTTTCGAGAAAATTTTGTGATTTCGAGTTGACATTCAAGACTTGAAGTGTTATAATGTGATTGTAAGTCCAAAGAACCAACCCGCAGGGACAGGAAAAGGAGGTGAGAGGATGAACGTAATGAGGGAGCGGAGGCTGCGCGGCGCAATCCCCACACAGCGCGAGGTTGCGAAAATCCTTGGCGTCAAGGAATCCGCAGTCAGCAAGTGGGAGCGCGGCGTTTCTAAGCCCCGTGCCGATAAGTTGCCGGTACTCGCAAAGCTCTATGGTTGTACCATCGAGGAGCTTCTGGCTTCCGGCGATGAGGTCCAAACGCAGTGACCCCGGCATCTGCGGCCCTGTTTGCAGTGGCAACAGAGCTTGCGAAATTGGCGAGGGACAGCCTGCCTGAAATGCGTGATGGTGAAGAACTGCGCCAAGAGTGGTATAGCAACGGAATTTACTACCGCAAAACGGATTATAAAGGCAAAACGTTCATCAGTCAGTACGATTTCAGGCAAAGAGAAAGCCGCCAAGAGGCGGTCGGAAGTGGTTGATAACCTTTGAGATAGCTTGCTGAATTTGCCTATACCAGCATCGCGGCCTTCGCGGCGTTCACCTGCCGCATGGCCTCTTTGTAGCCGGCGTGGTAGCTGTAGTAGGTTGTCTCGGTGGCCGTCTCGAACACACCGTCCAGCGGTTTGTTGATGTCCTTGATGGCGATAGGCTTTTTGGTTTTCTCATCCGTGACGATCTCGCTCTCGATTCGACCGTCGTTGTGGAGCGTGGTCTTTACACAGTACCACAGGGGCGTTTCCCGCCACTCGCGGTATTCCATTTCGACTTCCAAGCACTGATTTTTCATTTCCCTCAACCTCCGGGCTTTTTTGGTTTCCTCATGGTTCTATTATACGACTTTTAGGCTCATTTGTCAATCTTTTTCAGAAATTTTTTCGGAAAAAATTTTTCCTAAAAGAGCCGACGAGCAGTAAAAAATCAGGAGCCTGCCGAGAAAAGCAAGCTCCTGATTTTCATTTCTTGGGTTTCCATGAACCAATGGCCTCGATCCCGAACAGGAGAACCGCCATGTCCTCCATCGCCTTCCCAACGTCCCGGTAGAAGGTCCGTTTGTCTATGTTCAACTGCTCCGCGATAGCCTCTACCCGCATCCGATCCTTCCCGATGTACCGCAGGTAGAGGGCGTTCCACCGGCGGGCCTCCTCCGGGTTTTCGGATTCCAGACACAAGGCCCGGTAGGTTTTCAGCATCTTGTCAACGTGGCTCATCATCAACCCGGTCTTCCGGCGCATGGAACAAATCGAATTGACCTCTAACGCCTCCGGCGCAACGTGCGAGTAGTGCGCTTTCAGCTTGCGGTAGTTCTTCATCAGGAGGTTGACATCGTGGTATCGGGCGTCGAACTCCTCCTCGATTATGGCCTCGCGCTGGGCGAGAACTTCTGCCGCCGCTATCTTCACGACCTCTGCAATTTCCTCTTTCCGCATAGCAGCATCCTCCTTTTTTAACGGTGCAATTTGTTAATACGAGCTTTCAGCGCCTCCATCAAGGCGTTCTGCATATCGCCCTTGTGGTGAAGGGCCGCCATGACATCCTCGTCAGTGCCGCCCTGGACAATCAGGTGGTGGATAATGACCGGATGTTCCTGCCCCTGGCGGTGCAACCGCTTATTCGCTTGCTCGTATTGCTCCAAACTCCAGGTCAGCCCGAACCAGATGGCGTGGTGGCCGCCAAGCTGAAGGTTCAAACCGTAGCCGCAGCTCGCGGGATGCGCCAGGAGAATGTCGATCTCCCCGTTGTTCCAATCGGTTTCGTCCTTCTCGTGGGAATAGACCCGGACCCGCAGCCCCGTTTCGGCCAGAGCTTTCACCAGCCGGTCACGGTCATGCTGGAAGTTGTAGAACACCAGGGCGTGTTGCCCATTCAACTGCTCGATCAGCTCCATGAAGGCGTCAATCTTACACTTGTGGATTTCGATGGGGGCTTTGTTCTCATCGTAGATAGCCCCGTTGCAAAGCTGTAGCAGCTTTCCAGTCAGAACTCCGGCGGTGCCGGCAGTGATGGTCGTCTCGTCAATCTGCAAAAGCAGGTCCATCTCCAACTGGCGGTACGCCCGGGCCGCCGCAGCGTCCAACGCCACAGGTATTTCGTTCATAAACACGTCCGGCAGGTGAATGTAGTCCTCGGCCTTCATGCTGATGCAGATGTCGCTGATGGCATTCTTTATCATCTCAAAACTGCCGTCCTTCGGGGTGTAGCTGAAGATTGTCGTCCGGTTTCGCTTACCGGGAATGAAGTACCTATCTCGATAGGCCCCCATCGTCGGGCCAAGTCGGGCACCGCCGTCCAGCAGGTAGACCTGGGCCCACAAATCCTCCAGGCCGTTGCTCGACGGAGTGCCGGTCAGCTCCACGATACGGCGGATGCGGCTGCGGACCAGCTTCAGGGATTTGAACCGCTTACTTGACCCGTTCTTAAAGCTGGAGCTCTCATCCAAAATGACCATATCAAACGGCCATTCATTTTTGAAATGCTCCACCAGCCACTGTGTATTCTCCCGGTTTATCACATAGAGGTCCGCCGGAGTAGCCAGCGCCCGTAATCGCTGCTGCAAAGTGCCCAGCACTGGAACAATCCGCATTTTCTTCAGGTGCTCCCATTTCTGCGCCTCTTTGCTCCATGTGGCCTCGGCAACTTTCTTTGGGGCGATGACCAACGGCTTCGCCACCTCCCATCGGTTATACCGAAGCTCGTGTACCGCGGACAGGGTAATCACGGTTTTGCCCAGGCCCATATCGAGGAAAAGGCCGATGGCCCGATTGTATACAATGCTGTCGATGCAAAACTGCTGGTAGGGGTAGGGCTTAAATACCTTCGCCATTGGTGGACCCCCCGATTTCATCCAACAGAGCCTTCACACTGTCCATCCCTTTCACAACCCTGACATCGGCACCGCGTTTCTGCATCTGCTCAACGGTGTATCGCTGGATTTTGGACAGGCGCCCGGTTTCAGTCTTCAACTCTGTGAAGATGATTTTGCCGGTGGCGGTAATGATGATTCGGTCAGGGACCCCCGGTGTACCAGGGCTCGTGAACTTCACGCACATACCGCCGAGCTTCTTCACACCTTCAACGAGGTGCCGTTCAATCACGCTTTCTCGCATTTTGTCCTCCTTGTCCATACGCGCGCGTATAAATCACGCGAATCTGAGGATTTAGAGACATTAGAGGATTACGTTATCCCTCTAATTCTCTCTAATTCTCTAATATCACAGCTTTATTAGAATTGAATGTTCCAATGTTCCACTTAGAGCAAAAAGAAACAATATCAACGGGAAAGTTGCAATTTTGCTGGGTTTCCCGTAATTTCTCAAAACTTTTTGCCCGGAACATTTAACGGAACATTCGTGGAACATTGGAACATTGAAGGGTGGAACATTGGGTTGAATTATTTTCTCTAACTTTGAATTTCGTGCCTGATGTTTGAAGGAAAAGAAATGTTCCACCAATGTTCCACTTCAATGTTCCACTTTTTCTCTCTAACTTGGGATACGGGGCAAATTGAATGTTCCAATGTTCCGCCCCTCTCAGCCTCGCTCTCGGTCCCACCGCGCGATGTCAACGCCGATCCGTTTAAGCATTTCAGTACACAGCCACACATCGTCGCCATCGTCCATTTCATACCGCTTCACCAGGGCGCTGATTTCGTCGCCCAGGCTGTCATAAAAGCGGCGCAGTCGTGTCTCGCCCCAGCCGCACTGAGCGTGGAGAACCCAAAGGATCAGCGCGTCGATCTCCAGCCGGTGCTTTTCGGTGTATTCCGCAAGCTGCCTCTGGATTTCCATGTTCATCGCTTTCCGCTCTGTGGCTGTGAGCTCGGCCCCGTATATCTTGCCGCAGGCTTTCTTAACTCGCATAGCACACCTCAGTAGTCCAGGTGCTGCTCGCCAAGGATTTTGCCGCAGTCCTCACACACCCAGTAGATGTCGCACCCGGAGATACGGCGCATCCCGTTTTTGCTGCAAGCCTCGCCGTGGATCACGTTCCGATGCTTACAGAACAGAGCTTTGAACGGCTTCTTTTCCGGGACCTCCACGATCCCGGCGTAATCTGTTGCCAAATACATTTTTGTCACCTCACCGTTTCCGCAGAAAACCTCGTTGCTTACCGCAGTACCCGAACCGGGCCCCGTTGGGGGCTTTCTCCCAGTCCGGTAATGACCGGAGAATGTCGTTGATCTCGGCGGCCTCAGAATACCGGAAGTCCTTTGCCTGACCCCCGAAGGCTTCACACCAAATCTCCAACGCGCATATCCGGTCGCGCGGGGCCAGTTTAAGCTCCCCGGTTACGCCCCCCGCCAGGAACATTCTCCGTTTGTCCAGGGCCCACCGCTGCCAGTCCTCCGGCACCAGCTTCTCCATGAAGTCAAGGATGACGCCCTCTTTGCTACTGATCTCCCGGTGCGCCTCCTGCTCGGCCTTCGCGTCCTGCTCGATGTCGCCCATCAGGAACAACTGCTCGCCCATGCGCCACCGCATCACCGCTTCGGCCCAAATCTGGTCAAGCTCCACGTCCAGGTCCTGCCAGACGCTCTTGGTCCGGGGGGCTACCCCGGTGTCCACCGGCCAGAACCGGCGGTTGCCCGTCTTATCCCGGAGGAACTCCATCGTGTTGGTCGTGCCGAAGAACACGCAGCAGCGCGGGATGTCCTTCACATGGCGCCCGTAGGCCGCCCGGAACCTATCCGCCCGCAGGCTGAGGAACTGCTTGATCCGGGCCACGTCTGAGCTCCTGAAGGCGTCCAGCTCGCTGATCTCCACCAGCCAGACCCCCTGCAACAGCTCGCTGGCCTCCTTACCCTCAAAGGTTCTGATCCCGTCATTGAACCAGCCTTTACTCATCTTATCGAGGAGGGTGGACTTGCCGATGCCCTGGGGTCCGGCCAGAATGAGCATGGTGTCATACTTGCACCCCGGCTCCATAGCCCGTGCTACCGCCGCCGTGAACGCCTTCCGTGTGACCGCCCGGGTGTAGGGCCTGTCAGCCGCACCGAGGTAGTCGATGAACAGGGTGTCGAGCCGGGGGACGCCATCCCATTGGAGCTTGGAGAGGTAGTTTTTCACGTCATTGAACTTATGCTTCTCGCTGTGCAGGGACAGGGCCCCGTCGATCTTGCCGTTGCCCGTCAGCTTGTAAATCTTCTCGAAGTACCAGTAAAGGCCCTGGTTGTCGTTGTCTGCCCAGGCCCTCCGACCATCGAATGTCGGGCACCACGGCAGCGGCCCCAGTATCTCCCCCCGGCCCGCGAACTCGTTCAGAGCGAACCGGCCTTTGAGGTTCGGGTCGTTTTCGAGGATCAGCCAGATGTTGTCGATGGTGGCCTTGATGGTCCCGGTCTGCTTATTCAGCTCCAGCTCCGAGGTCCAGTCAAAGCTATCCGTATCGGCCTCCGGCGAGGCCCCGGTTTCCGCCGCCAGCTTTCCGAAGTCGTTGACAGCGGATTCCGCCCGTTCCTTCGCCATCTGCCGGGACACCCGAACATCCGCCACGGCCAACTCACACATCGCCTGATAGGACGGGAGCCGATTCGGGGGCGTCTTGGCGTCCGCTCGGTCGTCCAGGTCGCCGAACTTGTGGAGGCGGACCAGATCGAAGGCGTTCACCAGCTTCCCACAGCAGGGGTCCGTGGAGTGGTGGGAGTACAGGAACATCCCGTTGTCGTAGATCACCGCGCCGCCGGTGGTGGAGCCGCCGAGATATGTGTAGCGCCCAGCAGAGTTATCCACGGGCCCGTAGATACCTTCGAGGAAGGTGTCCATAGCGCCGTAGATGTCATAGGTACGGCAGAACGCACCGATTATCCCGCCTTTGCTCAGGGGGTCGCTCTGCTTCATCGCCAGCTTTCGGTAGGCGTTCTCGGCACCCGGGACCTGCGGCCACTTTGTCACGTCCCGCCAGTCGCCGTAGCGCTGGTTCATGGCGTCCAGCAGGCCATCCACTGACAGCATTGGCTTATCGCCGAAGGTGAACACATACTCGCTGTCCACGCAGCAGCTCGGCCAGTACATCAGCCGGGTCGTCTCGAAGGTGGTGGGGTCCGCAAACTCCATCCCGATGTTCGCCGCCAGATACCGGGCCAGGGGCTCATACTCATCAGCCGTCGCCGTTCGGTCAAACGGCAGTAGGATTCTCAGCCGGGGGTTGGCCGGCGCGTGTTTCCGCGTGGAGTAGATGCAGTAGCCGCAGCCCAGCCCTTCCACGCGCCGCAGAATCTCATCTGTGCCTCCCGGGGGAATGTTGTCGAAGTCCAGGGTGATGACATCTCTCCCGATGACTGATCCGGCCTTGCGGCGGGGCCCGTTGAGGGCGCCCGCCACGAAGCCGCCGATGTCCTTCCGATCATCCTGCTCGGACTTCTTTAGGCTGAGGTACTCCTGCATGGTTTCTGTGGACCGGCTCGGGATGCGGAGCTTCTCGTAGAACTCCGACAGCATGATGGTCTGAGGCTGCCAGTTGATGCTTTTTCTGTTGTTGCCAACGGTGATTACTATTTTGCGGTCAAATTGCATTACAAGCACCTCATTCTTTGCTGCGTCATGGGTTTACCGTTCCATGTTGATCGGCGTCCCCACAGTTCCCACGCTCTCATCGCTGCCGGTGGCCCGAAATTCCTCTCCCGGCAGAGGGTACATGAAGCGGAACATCAAGTAGTTGGCCGCGTCAACCAAATGCTCGGTGTTGCCGTCCTTCTTGAAAGCGTCCAGACACAGCTCCGCAGTTTTAAGGGCGTCCACCCGGCCCTCCCCGAAGTTCTTTTGGGCGGGGCCGTATTTGTAGGCGGACATCTCCGCCCGGTTCTGCCGGAGCCGGTCAAACTCCAAACTGTAATCACTGGTCATCGCTGATCCACCTCCAGGCCAATGTCGTCGAACACCACGGGGATGAGCTCTTTCATCCGGCGGAGCAGCGGGATCGTGACCTCGCGCATCTGCGGATGGGCCGCCTCAGCGGTCCGCAGCCGGAAGAAGTGCCGCCACTCCCGGAGGTTGGCCGTCATAACGACCTCGGTTTTGAGGCTGTTCGGCAGCACGGCCCGGGCCTCCTGCGGGGAACAGCCGAAATCCAACAGCCGGAAGTACCGCTTCTCAGCCTCGATGCAGGCCCGGCGCCACTGGAACCAACCCTCGGTGTCCTCGTTCAGATAGTGCGGCTTGATGACCGTGATCTCGCCGCCGTGCTTGCCCTGGGAGTAATTGCAGTACCGGGTGCTCTCCTGGCAGTACGCCGCCAGCCGGTGCCGAACGATCTCGTGGGACACACCCCGGTCCACGGTGAACTTGACCGTGACGACGGCGTGTTCCAGAACAGCTTCGTGGCCCCGCTTGATGATGCCGGCCACAAACTTCTCCGCCGAGTTGTCAGAGATGCGGTCCTCCGATTTGTAGCACACCCGGCCACAGAGCTCGATGTGCCGCAGGATGTCGGCACCGTTTATGTTCCCGAGGATTTCAAATCCCGGCTTCACGATTTTCATGGTTTTGTCCTCCTTATCAATCTTTTCTGAAGAAATCTCCGACCCAGCCATCAGCGTTCAACGGCAGGTCGGGGGCCCAGGGGATCGGCAGAGTCATCAGGCGCGTCACTTCGTCGAGACTGGCCTGCTCCGGCGGGCAGTCAATGACGACCTCATCGTGGATGTGGAACACCACGGGGAACCCCGCCGCCTCCAGGTGCTCGATGGCTACCGCGAGACAGTCCCGGGCGATTGCCTGCACGATGTTTTCCACCAGTTTCCCGCCGTAGGTTTCCAGCGCGCACCACTGCTTGGTGGTCTGGTTGACACCGTAATAAGAGATGGACGGCTTGCCCCACTGGTTTACTCCCAGCTCAGGCTGGGCGTAGTAGAGCTTGCGGCCACTCGGCAGGAAGATGGTGAGGAAGTCCAGATTATTCTCCGCGTCATACTCCCGGGCAAACAGCAGATTGTTCACTCCGGCGGTCATGCCGTTCTGGATCACCGATACCGCCGCGCCTTCGACCCGATACCACAGGTCCACGATGCGCTTGTTGGCTTCCCGCCAGCGGGAAACGATGTCCGGCAGGTCTTCCTCGGGGATGCCCATTGTCAGGGCCCCCATCGTGATGAGAGCGCCGGTGCTGCCCTGATAGCCCAGGGCCAGCTCCGCAACCTTGCCGCGCTGTCGCAGGGCGTATTCGGGGTTGCCCTTCTTGATCTTCTCAATCGGCACTCCGAACATCTGGCTGGCCGAGGCTTCGTAGATTTTGCCGTGGGTCTTGAACACGTCCAGCCGCCAGTGCTCCCCGGCCAGCCACGAGATCACCCGGGCCTCAATGCTGGAGAAGTCGGCGTCCACCAGCTTGTTCCCCGGCGAGGCCATGAAGGACGTGCGGATGAGCTGGGACAGGGTATCAGGAATGGAGCCGAACAGCACCCGCAGCTTATCGCTCTGCCGGTTCCGAACGGCGTCCCGGGCCAGCGGAAGCTGGGCCAGCTCGATGTAGGTGCGGGGCAGATTTTGTACCTGCACCAGCCGCCCCGCCCAGCGCCCGGTCCGGTTCGCTCCGTAGAACTGAAGCAGCCCCCGGACCCGGCCATCCGCGCAGATGGCAGTCTCGATGGCGTTATACTTCTTGGTGCTGGTCTTGCCCAGCTCCTGCCGGATTTGCAGCATCCGCTCGGCATCCTCTGAGGGCATCTGGCTTTTCAGCATCTGCTTTACGGTGTCTTTCCGCAGGTCGGTAACGCTCTCGCCTGTTTCCCTCTCCAGCCAGTCGGCAAGCTGTTTCACGCTGTTGGGGTTCTCCAACCCGGTGATCCCCACGGCCTCCTGCATCAGATTGGCGTTGTTATTGGCGGCGATGTCCAGGGCGCCCTCCACCATGCCCATGTCAACGGCAACGCCCCGGGCGTTTATGAGCAAATCAGTCTGCCACTGCTTTTGAATGTCAGCAGGGACGGGGAAATTGGACAGCCGCCGGCTGATTTCCTTCTCCGTAACCACATCGCCCTTGCAGTAGGTCTTGAACAGCTCCCACTTATCCGGGTCATGCTTGGGCAGGTTCCGGGTCCTCCCGCCGTTGGCCTTCGTGGGGGCGCAGGGGATGCAGAAATACCGAATGAGGGACCGGCCCACGGTCATCTTCTGCTTATCCGGGGGCAGCCCCAGGGCCTTGCCAGCGTTGGCGAGACTGGCCGGGAGGCCGCAGTAGAGGGCTTGGAGCATCGTGTCCCGCCACTGATCCACCGGGAGGAGCTGCCCGCAGAACTTCGACAGGCAGTACCACTCGAAGGGGGCGTTGTGAGCGTGTTTGATGAACGCCGGATCGCCGAGGGCCTTATACAGCCAATCCGGGAGCAGCTCGCCCTGCGCCAAATCCACGATCTCCTCCGGCGTGTCGTCCACGCTGTAGGCAAAGAGCAGGATTTGGAAGTCAGGGCTCTGGACGTATTTGTAGAGGCCCGCCTTATCCAGCGGAACACTGCTGTAGGTTTCAAGGTCGATGCTCAGGTGGTACATCACACGCCCCACCTTTCAGCTTTTTTGAGCAGTTCCATCGCTCGCTGGAGCCGCACCCGCTCTCGGTTTGCCCGTTTCTCAGCCCAGCCCTGCTCGGGCATAGGCATACATTGGGTCTTGTAGAACTGATTCGCCAGCACTGATTTTTTATAGGCCAACTCACCCAGAGCGTTCAGCAGATTCTCCCGTTCCTTATCAGCACAGGCCAACGCCGCCAGTAACTCCGTTTTTTGCTTCTCAGTGCAGTGCTGTTGGGCCAGCTTAAACAGCTTCTTGATGCGGGGTACATTGGCCTCGACAAAGAATGAGCTAACCAGTGTCTCTATATAGCCCGTGTCCCACTTGACACGAAAAATGTCTTCAGTCATAGAGTTGTCCTCCTCATAAAAGAAAACGCGCGACTGCGGCATATTCCCGCAGCCGCGCGTTTATGCGTCGCTTTAGCCGTTGTACGGCTGACCAGTGAGAGGGTTGATTGCCCCCGGCTGGAGGCCCCAGGCGGCTGCCGGAGCCGCAGGGCCAGAGGTGCCGTACCCTGTGTTGGGATAGGTCATCTGGCTGGGAGTAGCGGGCATGGCCCCGCCGTACTCGGGGGTGGCGGGAGCACCGATGGCCTGACCGACACCGGCAAAATCAGCCGCAGCACTGGCACCGCCAGCCAGCGGATCGCCGTCACGGGTCTTCATCACGTTGCCCAGGCCGCAGCCCACGCCGCGCTTGCCGGCGGTGTTGTAGCCGAAGAAGTTGATCGTCACCCGGGCGTACATCCCGCTGTAGATGTCCTGCGGCAGCAGATCGGTGTTGATGTCGCTCTGGTGGACCACCTGGGGCTTGTTCTTGGAGCTGGCGGTGATGACCCAGCAGCCCTTGCACTCGGGGCCATAGGGGGTGCCGTTGTCCCGAACGCCGTCGCCGTCGTGGATGGGCTGGGGCATGACCGGGGGCCGGACGCCGTTCCAGAGCTTGCCCTGGGCGTCAGCCGCAGCGGCCTCGATGCTGTTGAGGATGTTCTGATAGGTGGCCGTGTCGGTCTTGGGGATCAGCAGGGTCACACTGTACTTGGGGGTCGCGTTGGGATCGGTCCCGTTGACCCGGGGGGCCACCAGATTGACATAGGACAGGCGGCACTCGCCGGTCAGGACCTTCGTGGGGATATTGTTATACATGGGGTTGTCCTCCTTCTGATTTTGAAATTCTATTGCGGCCTTTTGAGCCCATATCACGCCCGGGTCTTTGTCCGTTAGAACTCGACCGCTGGCGCAACGCACACATTTGATGCGCCATTTGGGTGTTCCGGGCGCAGCGTCGCGGATTTTCTCGAAGTGGCCGTAGCCCGGTTCCACCCACGTTCCGCAGCAATAGCACCGCCCAGCGAATTTATTTCGAGCCATGTCGGCCTCCAAACAGGCGGCGTTTTAGCCACCACCAAAGGGCGTAGCGGCACTGTTCGAGATACCCAACTCGTCGGTAACTCACGCTCCGGTCACACCGTTCACAGCGGTCTGGAGCAAGAAGCCCAGCAGACCCCACACCTGATCCTTGATTTTGCTCAGGCAGATGTCCTTGCCCATCTCCTCGCTGTAGTTCTCCGGGCTCACGCAGGCAGACGAACACACGAGCTCATAGCCATTCTTCAGAACAGCCCGGACAACGGTGGTTTTCTCGCCCATCGTTTGGACTTCCACCTTGTCGATGAAGGCATCCACCATTTCCTTGCTTATGCTGGGCTGATCCGCTTTCAGCTCCGGGTTGGGGGTCATGGGCAAGTAAGCTCGCTCGAACACGTCCCGGGGGCTCCAGCTCTCGTAGCCATCCAGGTAGTAGACTTTGTAGCCCTCCTTCACTTCCGCATCGCGCAGCACAGGAAAAGGCGTGTCGAAGTCGTCTGTAAGAACCAGCTTGCCGTTTACCATGTAGGCCGGTTCAGCCCTGACTAACTTCGTGCCAATATACTGGGTCATTTCTGTTCACCTCCACTGTCAGCGACACCCACAAAATCTGCGGCGGCACTGCTAAATTCCTTACGGCTATCGGCCTCGTCAGCAAGGGTCGGGCTCCCCGGGGGCCTCAGAACGAAGTCGCCGACCAGCTCCTGGAACTTGGGCTTGCCCAGTACCTTTTCAAGCTGGGCAAGGGATTTGGGAACGCTGTCGTAAATGGCCGCCCGTTCGATGCCGGATTCCAGCAGCTTATCCAGCGCCTTATCCTGATCCGACCAAACCCGAGTGCTCCTGCCTTCGACCGCTTTCCAGCCGGGAACCTTCGTCCCGCTGAGAATGATGTCGAGGGCGTTTTTCTTTGCGGCGTTGTACCACTCGACCAGCGTTTTGCCCTGGTTCAGCACCTGCCCCAGCGCCTCGGGGGTGAGGATCGCGGGGTCAGGCAGGGCTCCGGTGGCAACATCCTTGAAATCGTCGAAGGCGCTGGTCTGGAGCGCGGCCTGAGCCTTACACCGGCCATTCGCTCGGCAGAACTGGCACCAATCGCCGGCCTTGTACTCGCCCAAGCCCATGAACGCTTTTTGCGCCGTGGGCTTGATACTTTCGCCCCAAGCCAGCAGTTCCTCAGCACTGCACAGCCATACATCGTAGGAGTTGATCCGGGGCTGGTCGATACCGATGTCCACAGTCTTGATGGCCTCCCCGAACAGGGGCCGGTAAAGTTTGAGGGCACCCAGGGCATACAGCATCATCTGCGGGTTCATCTCTGCGCTGACGGGAACGCCCTTGCCGTGCTTGTAGTCCCGGATGACCAGCGTGTCGCCGCCGAACATCACGCAGTCGCACCGTCCGAAAGATTCGGGAACGTAGTCAGAGATGTCCACCCGGACCTCGAAGGCGATGTAGGGCTCATGCTCAAACTGCATCGCCCTCTCCGCCAAATGCTCGACGTAGGTGTCCGCCGTGTGCAGCATCTCATCATCCCACAGCTCTTTTTTCTTCAGCCGCTTGATGGTTCGCGTACACTCAGCGGCCTTCACCTTCTTGAACTTCTTCTTTGCGGTGATTTCGCAGACGCTGTGGGCCAGCGTTCCCTCCTCCGCATACGCGCTGGTCCTATCCGGGAGGGTAGCTTCAAGCCGAGGTGCCGGGGTGCAGTTCATCCAGCGATGGGCCGCAGACGGGGAAAGAAGGGCGTGGTCGCTCATATCTGCGCTCCCAACTGCCGCAGCGCCGTGGCGAACGCGCCGAGTTGCTCGGGCTTCAAAGCCGTAACCGCCGGGACGTTGAAAGAGGCCAGGAGGTTCATCAGCTCGCCAGCCTTGCCAGCGTCCATCAGGGTGGCGCCAGCCGCCATGATCTGGTCAACTGTATACTGCGGCCCGGGGGACGTGGGCAGCGGAGCGCCAGCGGGGAATCCGGCGGGGGCGGCGGGCTGCGGCGCAGGTCCAGGCAGGGACGCCGCTGTGGGGATGGGGTTGTTAGAAGGGTAGGCAGAGGTTGGGCCAGCCGGCGGTGCAGCCGGGGCTCCGGTCGGGGCAGGAGCGGCAGACGGGGCCGCCAGGGTAGGGTCCTGGGGGTTAGAAGGGGCGGCAGCGGGGCCAGTCATAGGACCCACCTTAGCACCGGAAATCGCCGCAGCGAGATTGTTGAGGGCCATTTCCAAGCCCGGGGCTGTGATAGTCAGTTTGGCTTCAAACATGGTTTTGTCCTCCTCAGTTTGATTACTTGAAAGTGTTCTCGCGGTTCTCGCCCGCGCTGAAGAAAAGGTATTCGGACAAGGGCTCGCAGCCGTTGTCGTACCAGTCTCGAAGGGCCTGTTCTGCAACAGCCAAATCGTTTTCGGTCACAGGACGGGATTGCGTCCAGTAGCCAGAGAATTGGTTTTTAGCAGACAGTACCTCGATGATGGAATCTCCGAACCGTCCATCACTGACGCGGTTCAGGATGACTTCGCAAACGCGCCGCTTGTCCAGCTCTTTGTCGTCGTAGCACTCGCCCGCAAGGGTGAGGGCCATCGCCTGTAACTCCTCGTCGGTCCACTGCGGCTCGTCAGGTTCAAGTTCTTGCTCGATCAGCGGGGCCTGTGATTGGGTAGGGGCCGGTTCGGGCGTGGGTGCAGGCGGTTTGCTACAGGCCGGCAGCAAAAGCAGGATTACTGCAAATGCTGCCAGGGCTTCTTTCTTCATGGGGGGTCACGTCCTCTCTTTCGTGGTGGATGCCTTCCGGGGCAGGCGCTTCGGCTCAAAGATGCTTTTCTTGGCGTCAAACCCGATTTTCTGGTACAGCCGAGCCTTTGCCAGCATCGGCGTGTCCTCACAGATATTGAACTGCCAACATCTTCTCGCCGCGTTCCAGATACCATACTGGGCACCGGGTTCGCCTCTGTGATAGATTTCCGACTTCACAATGTTCAGTCCTTTCAGCATCGTTTTTCTGGAACGCGATTGATTTCAGTAATTCGCTCAATTAGAGCAAAACACTTTAAGTCGGAGGTAAAGAAAATGAAAAATGAAACCATTCAGATGCTGAAGATCGCGCTGGCCGGCTTTATTGAGGAGCTGATCCAGTCGGAGAACGGCATCGGTGAGGACGACGCCAAGTACATAGCGGCTGAACAGGAGCGCATCCGCCAGATGCAGCTTGCCTGAAGTCGAAACGCCCACTCGGGCGTCCGCCGGAGATTGACCACCCGGCGCTGATGAGACAGGTCAAAAATCAAAAGGAGGACAATCAAGATGGCAGAACTCAAACAGAGCCGGTGGGTGAAAATCCATGAGCCGGGGAACGCGAATTTCGATGAGAAGGACAACATCATGGACATCGTGATTGGGGGCAACCGCTGCCAAGCTGAAGCAACTTTCACGGTGCGGAGTTTCCGCAAGGCGGCCTACTGGCTGCTGAAGTACCTCGAAGCCGCCGACGCGCTCCAGGTCATCGCTACCGCCGCCGACAGCATCAACACCCAGGCCGCCGGGGCCACGAAGGAGGACGACACGGTTACGGTGGCCGGCGAGGGCTGGACCTGCGAGATTGAGCGGATGAACCAGGGCGTGTTCAAGGTCCACATGAGCTGGGCCGTTTCGGAGCCCGTCACGGTGAAGCGGCCCGCAAGCCGCAAGAAGACGGCGGCCACCAAGAAATCCACCGGCAGGGGCCGGAGAAATAAGAAAGCCGAGGACGCCGCGTAAAGCGGCGCCCCCGGCCCAACACAAGGAGGACAAGTTTAGTGAGATTGCATTTGGAAGTCAAGCGATACCACGAGTTCTTTTGGCTGCGGAGCATCCAGCAAGTGAACATCTACCGCTGTTGCGCGGAGTGCTTCATCGGCCAGAAGGATAACCGGGTTTATTACGGCACCCTGCACCAGCCCACGGCGGACATTGACATCGACGTTCACGACGATCCCAAAGCTGTGGCCTACTACCTCTGCGGCCTGAGCGCCGGTTTCAACTGGCACCAGAATACGCACGTCGCCTTCGTTCCCGCTCCGGGTGAGACGGTCGTGGTGGACAACCCCAATATCCACCTGACGATCACGGATGCGCGGCGCATCGAGTTCGAGAGCTACAAGCCGAACCCGCCCGGATTCTTCTCCAAGCGGCAGCGGACGTGCCGCAACTGGATTTTCGCAAACTTCATCAATGACGGTATGCTGAGGAGGAAAAAGTGATGGTTGACATCGAAAAAGTTATCGAGCAGTCGGAGGAAAACATCCGGCAAGCCCTGGAGGACTATGCGCGGCACTCTACGGAGACTACGGTGATGGACGATGCTTCGGATGCGTTCATCAAGCGGCTGGCGAAGGACAACGCCTACGCCAAGCGGGAGCTCCGCGAGTTGTTCAGCCAGTCCCCTGTGTACGACAGCAAGCTGGACGCGCTGGTTATCAACGGCACCCGCACCCACGACCCCGACCCGGAGCGGATCATCGCGCTCGGGCGGGACATTCTGGTGAATGCTCTTGGCGTCCATGAGGACCTCGATGGCCTGAATTTTACCGGGGACATGATGTGGGACATCCTGTATTTCTTTGCGGGGCGCTGGTACGCAGATGAGGAGCACGACAGGTATATCGCGCAAATTAACCGTGTCGCTCCCAAAGCCTACAAGGAGGGTCGCAAGCCGAGCCGGATTTTCAAGCAAGTTTGTCAGGCCCTGGGCGTTGCGGATGAGACTGCTGGCAGTGATTTTCAGCGGCTCTACGCGCAGTTTGCGGACGAGCTGACCGCCAAGAAAATCGGGTTCAAGTTGTACGTTTCGCTCAACCCCGGTCACTTCATCACGATGAGCAATCCGAAGTGGGACCGGCGGGGCAACACGCTGACGAGCTGCCACAGTTTTAATTCGACGGAGTACAGCTACAACAACGGCTGCACGGGCTATGCCCGGGATAAATGGTCGTTCATCGTTTTCACGGCGGCTGATCCGTCAGACCCGGAAACGCTGAATAACCGCAAGACCACCCGGCAGATTTTCGCGTATATGCCGGGAAACGGCGTTCTGTTGCAGAGCCGCCTCTACAACACCTCCGGCGGAACGACAGGGGCGCAGGCGGATTCAAAGCTGTACCGCGATCTGGTCCAGCGCGAGATTTCCATGCTCGAAGATGCGGCGAACTTGTGGCGCACATTCCGGTGCGTGGACGAGGATGACCGTCTTGAAGAAGACTATGTGTGTACTGGCTACGGCTTCGGCGGGTACGAGGACTGGATTTATCGGGATTTCCACGCGCACATCAGCGTCCGGTCTGACCACGACAAGGAGGACAAGTTCAAGCGGCTGGAAATCGGCACCTACGGCCTCTGCGTGTGCTGTGCGGAGGAAACCAGTGACGGCGTTTACTGCGAGGATTGCAAGGACGGTGCCGGTCGGGAGGAGTGCGACGAGTGCGGAGGCTACTTCCATTCGGGTGATCTCTACACAGTCCGCAACAGCCGAGGGACTGAAATCCAGGTCTGCGAGGATTGCCGCGACCGCTACTATACGCTGTGTGAGGAGTGCGGCGAGTGGTTCCACAACGATGTCATAGTAAGAGCCGCTAACGGCAGATATGTTTGCCGTGATTGCCTGCACGAGTATTACTCCGAGTGCGCTGAGTGCGGCGATTACGAGAGAGATGAAGATACGTGCTATGTCATCAACGGCCACGGCGAGGAAATCAGGGTTTGCGAGAGCTGCCGTGACCGGCGCTACACCTGTTGCGATTGCTGCGGGGTGTATCACTACGACGATGATATGACCGAGGCTCACCGCGCGGATGGTACGACTGTCCAAGTTTGCTTGGGATGTCTTACCGAGCACTTCGAGGAGTGCCGAGGGTGCGGTGAGTTCTACGAAACCAGTGCGCTGGAAGACGGCCTCTGCCCGGACTGTGCCACTACGACGCCCACTTCGGAGGGCGAGGTTGTGGACGAGAATAACGAAAATGAAATGGAGGTGCCGGCATGAATCGGCTTGAAGATTTTGTGATGCCTTCGCAGAAAGTTCTTTACACCAAGTTGCGGCGGATGTTCAAGGGAAGTGCGCTGTCCAGCAAGGGGAGCTACATCTTGGTTCCTGGCGACGCGCCGATTATGCTCATCGCTCACATGGACACGGTTCACAAAGAGAGCGTGAAGCAGATTTGCAAGACGCAGAACGGCAATATCCTGATGTCCCCCCAGGGCATCGGCGGGGATGACCGCTGCGGCGTGTTCGCGTTGGTGAAGGCTCACAAGGCCGCCGACATCAGCAAGAAGCCCTGGCTCCTGTTCACCTGTGACGAGGAGATCGGCGGTGTCGGTGCGGAGAAATTCTGCGAGCACCACCGCAAGGGCAAGCTGCCCAAAGAACTGGACGGGCTGAAGCTGCTCGTGGAGATCGACCGCAAGGGCGAGAAGGATGCTGTCTACTACGAGTGCGGCAACGAGGAGTTCGAGGAGTATATCACCAGCAAGGGCTTCGAGACGGAGTACGGTTCGTTCAGCGACATCTCCGTTATCGCCCCGGAGCTGGGCGTGGCGGCGGTGAATCTCTCCTCCGGTTACTACAACGCCCACACGCTCCATGAGTATATCAACCGGGCCCATCTCAACGCCACCATCGAGAAGGTCATCGAGATTGTGGCGGACGCCTCCGCAGAGGATTTCCCAAAATATGAGTACGTCAATGCCTGGGATGATGTCCCAGATGACATCCGCGAGGAGTACGAGGAGCTGCTGGATTTTTACTCCCCCGTTGAGCTGGATATGCTCCGGGAGGAGCACGGTGACAGCATCATCCACACGCTTTACAAGGATGAGATGGGCTACTCCCGCGCGGACTATGACCTGTGGATGAGCTGCGACGAGGACTGCTCGGAGTGCAACAACATCATGCGCTGCCCCCGGTTCAACGGGGGGGGGGAGCATGGCGATAAAGTGAGCAATCCCACCTGACCACCAAACGGCCCGCCCCGGAGGTTACGAAGGCAGAAAGGATTTGACGTGGAAAAAATGACCTATGCAGAGCTGGCTGCGAAGTTCCGTGACCATGAGAGTGCCAATCCCGATACGCATTTGGTGGGCTTCATCGTGTTCACTGAGGACAGCTTCGACAAGCTCTACTCGCTGGAGGCCCGCACCTACCGGGTGTCTTCTGATAACAAGGCGTACCGGCCCAACATGAGCGGCTACAGCATCTTCGGCTGGGCCATTGACGGCTCTGATCCCGGCGTCCGCTTGGAGGCGTACATGGCTGCTGAGAAGGGCGGAGCCAACGGCTGGAAAGTGGACTACTGCTACATGAAGGAGGGGTCGTGATGGGCTTCTTCTCCGTCGGCGATCAGGTGAAGATCAAGCCCAAGTCTCACTACCACGGGAGATTCGCCGGTGAGTTCGGCGAAATCGTCCGGCAGTACGAAGACAATGTGGCCGTAAAAATCGAGGGCCGCGCCAATCCCCGGAGCCAGTACGAAGCTTACTGGTTCAACGAAAACGAAATTGAATTTATCGAAAGTGAGGAAATTCGTATGTACGGAAACTATGTCACCGCGAATATCGCGTTCCTCGACGGGACGAACACCGACAAGACCTATCACTACGCGCTCTACGACAACACCATCCAGCCGGAGGACATTGTGGTTGTCCAGACGGGCCACCACGGTTTGGCTGTTGCCCGCGTGGTGTCCCTCGGCGAGCCCAACGGGCCGGTGTCCCACGGGCGGGAGGTCGTCTGCAAGGTGGACATGACAGCCTACGAGGAGCGTAAGGCCCGGGCGGCCCAGCTTGTCGAGCTCAAAGCCCGCATGGACAATAAGGTTCAGCAGTTGCAGAAGGCGGCGGTCTACGAGATGCTGGCCGAGAAAGACCCGGAGCTGGCGGCCATGCTCCAGACTTACAAGTCCCTCCTGGGCCAGTGAGCCGAAACGCCCCGCTTGGGGCGTCGCCGGGAGCTGCCCTACCCGGCCTGACGATGGCAGGGCAATTCTGAACAGGAGGACAAGTACATGAATATCAGCATGGAGGAAAAGAAAATCGAGGCAATCGCCCGGATGAAGAAGCTGGGCATCTTTCCGCAGACGATCAAGCAGTTCGAGGACGAGGGCTACATCAGCATCAGCGAGCCGCCGTTCGGCGCGTTCTACTGGGCCGAGGGTGGGGACCTGGAACGCATCAAGCAGTTCGAGACGGAGCACAACGCCCTGGTGTACGTCGTCATCCGCAGCTACACCAACATCGGCAAGATGGACAGTATGCTGTTCGTCAGTGACTACCCCGAGGAATGGGAGATGGATCAAGATGACATGAAGCGCGATCAGCAGGTGGCCTACGTCTACAACCACGATGCGCCGGATTGCTCTGAAATCGGGGCCATTGGCATCGAGGGCACCCCAGCGGCGGGCCTGCGTCGGACGTGGTGAAGGGAGGTGACAGTATGGATTATGGCATCTACCCGTTGACTGTTGTGGCGGACAGATATAGGGGTTGTTACTCCGGCGGCAAGTGGACTGCGTGGAATATGTACCCCGATAACATCCCATACGGCCCGTTCGGTGACGACACGAGCTGCTCGGAGTTCTGGAGCCTCGACCACACCTTCCCCGTGGGCATTGGGGGCACCCCTGACGAGGCCATTCAGAATCTCAAAGAGCAGATGGAGGGCTGAAATGATTAAAATGCTGACCTGCTGTGGCAGATGCTCGCACTATACGAAAGATCACCGTTGTGGCAATCCTGAAAGCAAAGAGTTCGGGAAGAAGCGGCTTTCAAATGTCTGCTGGAGCTGTCCGAGTTTTGACGGGGAGCTCTACCCGTGGGACACCGAGAAGGCTCACACGGTTGGCGAGCGCCCCAGCACGTTTGGGCGAGTTGATCCCAGGGACCCGACGAAGTTCATCAGTGAGCGAGAGTATGAGGAGCTGTGTAAGAAAACGAAGTGAAGTTTGAGCCCGTTGGGGCATCAGAAAGGAGGCGTGATCGGTGAAAAAGTATCGTGTGTTTGGGCACACCACGGTGACGGTTTCTACGGTCATCGAGGTTTCCGACGAGGAGGTTGAGGAGCTGGACGAGGCGGAAATCTACGAGCGAGCAGCGGAGACTTTTTCCGGCATCGGAGCGTTCGCCGGTAATGGCGGCTGCGATAAGATCATCGGCGTTTCGGGCTGGCACGACAGCATTTCTGCTGATGAGGACGTGGAGTTCGATGACTTCAAGCTGGAGGAGGTGTGACGGATGAACGAGGGATTTCACATCAAGTATACGGGCCACGAGACACGGGCCCGTAAGTTGCTTCTGAAGAAGGGGCTGAAAACCGCAGAGGAGCTGGCGGTAATGTCTGCGTCGGAGGTTGAACAGGTCATCAATGCCGAGTTCGAGGCGGCCGAGTGCGGAGAGGACTGGTTGCTCGTACCGAGGGATAAGTGGCCTGACTTTCAGGCGCTCGTTACCTGGATTGAGCGATAGTTATTCTGTCTGATGAGAGCTGGGTGGTGCCCAGCCGAAACGCCCTTCGGGGCGTCGCAGAAAACCGACTACAAGTGCTATTTAAGAAAATTTTTCAGAGAAAAGATTGACAAATAAGCCTAAAAGTCGTATAATAGGACTGTGGAGAACAACAAAAAGCCCGATGACTTTAGGAGGTAAACGAAAATGAAAACTATCGAAGAAATGAACTACAACGAGCTCAAAGAGGAAATCAAACACATCGTCAGTTTGATGGACGATGACGCCCAGGCCCAGCACAACGCAGCCTATCTCGCCGACCTGACCGATGCCTTCGCAAAGAAAATCGCTGAACAGTGATAAGCCGAAACGCCCGAGCGGGCGTCCGTCGGGGTTCGCCTCCCGGCGCTGATGATGGCAGGCGAGAAAGGAGTAACAAATGGCTGAGAAGAAATTCATCGTTCGTGTCCGCATTGAGTTGGACGTGGACTTGACCGCACAGGACATCGACGACATCATGGCTACGGCCTTGGAGGGTGGTATCACTGCTTGGTGCGGATGTGCTGAGGTCGTAGGTGAGATGCTCGGCGGCTATGCCAGTGAGCAGATTTCTCGTGGCGGTTCTCTGATTCTACACGACGCTGAGAGCTCCGACAAATGGGAGTTAACGCTGGAGAAGTTCCTGAAAGGCATGAAGCTCTATTATGAGCAAGCTCTGTCAGCGGAGTTTGCCGGTGAGGACATTGATCCTTCTGACTTCGACGCTGATGCTGTTGACTGCATCATCCAGTTCGCCCTGTTTGGAAAGCTGGTGTTCGGATGAGCGAGCTGAGGTATCAGGCCGTTACAGTTGCCAACAGGCTGAACCAAGAGAACCGCATCGACTACGGTGATTACTCAACTCTCATGGACGGGTTGGAGGAAATCGACACTCTGCGGGAGCGGGATAAAATCCTGGAGGACCTGTGGGCGGAGTTCGGTGATATCCCGATGAATCCCGAGACGGAGTGTATGGAACAGTCGTTCTTTGGCTTTCCAGTGGGCACCCACAGAGAGGATATTTGGCACTGGTTTGACGAGCGGCACAGCAAGGGCGTTGCCTACCTGCTGTACGGCGTCGATGCGCGGGCCGCAAGCGAGAAGCCGACGCCGGAGGTGTCGGCTATTACTTTACGGGCAGAGACGCCCTTGGGCGCGATCATCGCCCGCTCGGCCACCGACCCGAACCATCCCGGCATTTACATCGACCTCCGCCGGGGCGTTGATGACCCGGATATGCCACTGGTGTTGGTAGAGTTTGCGGCAGACGAGGCCGACCTGCCGGAAACCCTCATCACCCGCGTTTGGGGTGACGCTACGCAGGAGGACTATACCACCCGAGTGGATCACCAGAACGTCGAGCAATATTTTACAACGGAGGAGGTGCCGTGATGAGCCGGCGTAAGAAAAACCGGCGGAGAAACACTCCGCCGGTCAAGTTCTGTGACCCCGGTATGTGCGACTGCTGCCAGTACATCGGCGAAGGCGATTTCCTTTGCGACAAGTATATGGAGATCGTCGTGTCGGACTGGACGCCCACTGAGAATTACCTGATGTGTGGAGGTGATAATCGTGACTGAGCAGAACCGCTGGGAGGGCCTGTTCGACGAGTTCCTTGATGTTATCGAGTTCCGGCTGGTTCGCTATCCCACTGGCTGGGGCGTGGTGGATCGCCAGGGTGCGAACCTCGGCGGCATCGAGCGGGACCGCTTTGAGAACGCCAAGAGCCTGATCGACCGGCTGGATGTTTACATTCAGGACTATTTCATCGCTGACATCGCTGAGGATGCGGAGTGCGACAGCTACAATGGCTGGGAGGAGCTGCTGACGTTTGCCCGGACCAACATGGCTGAGGAGGATCAGGAGCGGTATTGCTTCGAGCTGGATGTGCTGGAGATGCTCTGTCGGCACCCCGACGAAATCAATTTGGCAAACTGCCAATTCACAGAGGAGGCTGATTAAAAATGCTGCGAAAAGGAATGACCATCCGGGAGGCCACTGAGCACTGGGTCAATCAGTTCAATGCCATTCCGACCGGAATGATCGAAAAGCTGATGCGGTATGATCCCGCTGGTTGGCGGGAAATTACGCTGCCGAGCTACGGCGACCGAGTGCGGTTGCATCGTCGCCATAAGGGCCATGATGAGGGCGAGATTCGGGGCTTCGATGGTCGGGACTACAACATCTGGCTGAGTGACATCGCCAGCACCCCGGCTTTTGAGAATGAGTTCGATGTGATCCGCGATGATCCGGTCCCGATGTGGGGAACGATGTGGTCGTTTGGGGAGCGCCCGGACGATGATTGGCTGGCGGGTCCTGGGGCCCTTCGTGCGATGTCGAACTGCGGTTTTCGCATTTTTGAATCGGACGAGTTTGGCTACTTCTTTGGCATCGACGGAGCTGGGTACGATTTCTACGAGGAACACTGGGTTCCGCTTTACAAAGCTCGTGGGTTAGAATGGCACGACCCCGCAACTGAAAAGGTGGTGGGATGATGACAAAGGCGGAATACATGGCAAAAATCGCGGCTATGGAGCCGCTCACTGATGAGGAACGCAAGAACGTCACTTGCGCTCTCCTCGGGCACAGCCACATCACTACCGGATGCTGGGGTTACGTCTACTGCGCCCGCTGTGGTGAGCAGTTGGGTGACTGCATTGGCGGGTGTTTCTATGACCCTCTGGAAGTGCGGGTAGGCCACAACTGCCCGACTTGCCGAGCCAACTACAAAAAGTTAGGGTGGAAGGACAAAGTGCTCACGCCTGACCCATTTACTGAGCCGGGAGAGGGGGCAGACTGATGGACAAGCTCATCCTCACCCGTGATGATGTCAATGCTTTGATTGCGTGGCGTGACGAGCATAAGGCGGAGGTGCGAAGCCACCCCGCCTCGCTCCGGGCGCTGGAAATTGTGGCCCCCGAGGTAGGCTGGTCAGTCAAAGGCATCCGAGATGGCGGCGAACTGCGGCTTCACGCCAATCGGGACGGGCAGAGCCTCGGCTGCTGTGAGTTCGTTCGGATGCCGAACGGCTTTTGGGCGTCCACGAAGAATCGGATGCGGGTGAGCCAAGAGCACTTGCAATCTCTGCTCAGTATCTACTGCGTAGTGATGGCGGTCATGGCCTACGGATGGCAGAAACCGGCTGAGGGCGAGCAGAAGGAAAAAACCGGTCGTAAGCCCGTTCAGAAGGCCAAAAAACAGGCCAAGCTGAAGGCTGAGAAATCTATCACCTACATTCTTCGGCGGGCTAACGGCGTAATCATGGCGGCGCCTCGGGGCTCTCATGCAAGTCCGCGCGGCGAGTTTACTGTGCGGGGCCACTACCGGCACTACGCCAGCGGCAAAGTAGTATGGATCGCTGAATACCAGAAGGGCACCGGCAAGAAAAAGAAATCCAAAATCTACAAGATGGGAGGAAAGAAAAGTGCAGTTGACCAAGGATGATAAGTTTGAGGCCAGCATGGCGATGTGCCGGGGCGGTACTTTTGAGCGGGAAGGCGTGGTACTCTCTAAGCTCAACGGCGAGTATTGCGTACAGAGAACCACCGGCCCCATGAGCTACAAGAACCGCGTCACTACCCACGACTGGGACGATGCGCTCACCCTCTTTGAGCGGTTTACCGGGCCGAAACCAATACTGTCGGAGTACAGTGTTCGGATTGTTATGTCAGAGCTGACCATCATCGCTGAATCTGCCGAGCGGGCAGAGGAGATTGCGATGGAGATTTACGAGGGCGACGCCCGTACCCACCTCGACCACAGTTTATTCGTTGAGGCTTGCGAGGTAGATGACCGGGGGCCGTCCGATGAGGACGAGGAAACGGAGGTGTGAATTGTGGAAGAACGAAGACTGTGGATGCGGCTGGGTGTGAGCTTCAGCATCACTGAGGCAGAGGAAGCTGTCATCTTCGGTGAGGACACGGCCAAAGCGGAGGAACTGCTGCGGCGTCTCGTGGCCGAGGATCGGTTCGTGGTGGATGGTGACACCTACATCCCCAGCGTGACAGTGGAGGAGTACAACGAGAAATATGGCACCGATTACGAGGTCGGCGATACCGAGTTCGACCTGTGATGGAGGGCAGCCAGATGGAAGATTTAGTCCTGTTTCTGTTCTACATGACCGGGTTCAATGTGGTGCTCCTGATTAACTGCCTTATCGCGGACTATGTTCTCCCGCATATCCCGTTTGTTGAGCGGTATCTGGACAGTCTGCCTGACTGGGACGAAAACTGAGAGGAGGAAACAACAGTGATTGAAGAAATCCGAAAGAACATCAAGGAGCAGCTTTTGGCAGTGCGTGACACCGGCGAAACCAATATGTTTGACGCCAACGCTGTTCAGTGCATCGCCAGCCGGATGGGGTTCCATGAGTTGGTTGTATTCATCGAGGAATACCGGCAGGCGTACCTCAACGCCATCTACACCGGCAAGCTGCCGTGGGAAAAGGAGGAGAGCTTAGATGACTAAACAGGCTGTGGACAAGCTCTGCGAGAGTGTCTACGACATTTCCTGTATGGCCCAGCATCTGGTAGAGCAGCATCAAATCGAAGTCGAAAATTCTCGTGAGCTTTTCGATTCTATCCTTTACTGGGCCCGGGAGTTTGAAACTGCGCATCAGCACGAGTGGGGCGACGATGAACACGGTGATTATATCGACACCATCGACGGGTTTGCAGAGGAAAAACTGCGTCAGACTTATGGCGTTGAGCAAGGGAGGTAGGATTGTGGATAAGAAAGAAATCCTGCGCGTATTGTGCACTGACGGCTATCACGATGCTGCACAACTGATTGAACAGCTACAGAACTCTATCAATCAAGAGGCTGAGTTGAAGTACATGAAGCAGTTTGCCTTCGAGAGCTGTTTTGATGCGGACGTTTGCCGCGACCAGCTTCGGAGCTTGTGGACAGCCTACTGTTTCCACCACAGCCTTGACGTGGACACGGCAGATTACGACGCTGATCTGCGAGTTCTGTGGGAGGCCGTTGCGGAGGTCGAACGTGAAACAGCGGACTGGTCGGACTTTGACAGCTTCGACCGATTTATGTGCAAGGAGCTGGTCTGATGTACGTTTTGTCCTGCTCCGGCTGTAACATCGAATACCACTTCCGCAGAAAGAAATACCTGCAAAACTTTGAGCGCATCTGCCCCACCTGTGGGCAGTACCTGAGCTGTGTTCCAATCCCTCGTTATACGCTCACACCGCCACCCGAGTTGCGGAAAGTGGCTCGGGCGGTCACAGTAGTCGAAATTGGGAGGAGAAAAATCAGATGAGCAACTTTACCAGAGGTGACATTTACTACGTCGATGCCTACCCCGTGGTGGGCCATGAGCAGCAGCCGGGACGGCCGGCGGTCATCGTTTCCAACGATAAGAACAACGAGCACAGCTCTGTGCTGGAGATGGTCTACCTCACCACTGCCGCCAAGACCAGCCTGCCGACGCACGTTACCATCCGCAGCGCCCCGAGGGTGTCCACGGTTCTCTGCGAGCAAGTACATAGCGTTGACACGAGCCGCGTGAAGGACTACTGCGGCCGCTGCACCGAGCAGGAGCTGCAAGCCATCGACACGGCCCTGCTGATTTCCCTGGGGCTGAATATGGGGGGGGTTCTCCCGAACCGCAGCCGGTCGAACAAGAACCCGTCGTACCGTCCGGTGATGCTGCCGAGCTGATCGCCGTGAAAGCCCAGCTCGATCTCATGCGGCAGATGTACGACGAGCTGCTCCAGCGCAAAGTCAGATGCGACTTTGAGTAGTCTTTCAGAAAAATTTTTCAGAAAAACCTTGCATTTTGGGCTCGAAAGTGCTATAATAAGAACGAAAAGACCAAAAACAGCCCGATTGGAGGTGAAAAGATGACCTGCGGAAAATGCAAACACTGCGTCCCGCTGAACGTGTGCGGCGGAGATTGCCAGTGCAAAGCGAAGTCGGACAGCGACCTCACTTTTGAGGTTTCTCAGGACGACGACATCCGGTTCTACGGCGATCAGGATGGGCAGCCCTGCCCGGACTTCGTGGAGAAGCTGGACTGAGCGGGTTGATATAGGCAAATCGGGCTAACCACCTTACTGATAACAATTCCATTCTTAACGGAGGAATCAATCGTCTTTCCTTCGCACATAACCATGGCACCAGACAGGAAAAGAGAATGGTATTTTGAATTGATGCAGCCGTAAGAGTAGAACTGGCAGTCAACAATCGCATGGCCTGTGGGTTCCATTTGCTCCAGCCATTGCCCCTGACGGTCAGACAGGCATAGAATGGTGCGGATTGAAGCGTTGTAACCCTCTATTCCATTGATCGCAGCGATGCTTTCCATCCTATCAGTCGTAAGGTATTCCTGTGTGCTATATGAGCCGCCGCCATCACTGCTCCAGCCACCTGTCGCAGTATTACGGCTGACGGTAAAACTTGCTCCTGTCGTTCCCCTGACCTCCTCGGCCTGTTTCTCCTGTGCATCAGCTATGGCAAGCCCGGACAGAACCAGTGTGGTGATCGCCAGCAGCAGGCAGAATACCAGCAGCGTCTTTTTCCATTTTCGCACGGTATATAAAACCGCTCTTGTTCCTAAATTCATGTTGCGCCTCCTTAACTCATCTGTGATAAAATACTCTTGGGCTTCATTTTCATGATCGGATAAGCTGCCAGGGCAGTGGATGCGATGCAGAGCACCATGCCAAAGGCACACACGATCAAGAAGTCCCTTGCAGAAACTGTCACCTTGATTTCTGACAACCCTAAATCTATGGTGGGTTCTTCCATGCTTTCGATATTCCCGGTCAAATCCACAGTTTCATAGGTTTGGGCGGTAACTTGGGAAAGCAGGCCGCTCCCGATCTGATTAGAAATAGCCGTACTGGCTCCATAAGCGAGAAGCAGGGCGAGTGCTGCCGCCAGAAACACTTCCAACAGATATTGCATAAGTACGGAGCTTTTGGAAATGCCCATCGCCAGATAGACGCCGGTTTCATGGACACGCCCCCGAAGCCGCAAGGTCAGGAATAAGGCCAGCACCAAAAAGCAAATCACGGACACTACCGCGATGGCGATAAATACGATGCTCTGCAAGCCCTTCAAGGATTCTTTCGCGTTCTGATAATCATTATCGTAGCGAGTCAGTATGCAGTTTCCCCAGTCCACTCCTGGAAACTCCTGTACCTCGGCCATGATGCGGTCAAGCTCATCCGGGTCATTCACATAGAAATCGCCATACTGAACGCTGGTTTTACTGTTCGTGCCGTAGAGCAGAAAAGAAGCGGTGGAAAGATCGGTAAACACGATGTTTTCATAGAGATCGCAGGATGGGGCTATGCCGATGGAATCCTGTTCTCTCGTATTGCGAAAGATTCCAGTCACCGTTACCAGGCGGGTGCGGTTTTCATCCTCCACGCTCCCCAGCAGCATGAAATCACCCATAGCCAGCCCATTGCGCTGGGCAAATTTTTCATGAACCAGCACTTCGTTCCGGCTTGCGTCAGTGATGGCATTTCCTTCGATTAGTTCAAAACCTCCATCGGTGAAATAGCTGTCCTCCTGTGAATTGGAGTTCGCCACGATCTTACCGGCGTTCTCATATCCCTCCGGCACCTGAGCCGCGCCCTCGGTGCTGATTTCCAGAGGTTTCCTGTCTGCGTCATAATAAATCGCATAGGAATAGGAACGCAGAGTGTGTCTCCCGCTCAAACCATCTACGGCGAGAATCTGGCTCACTGTATCCTCCGATATGCCGCTTCCCAAACGCTTGGCATTGATGGTGAAATACCCCAGCAGAGCCTTTTTGATGTTGGCGTTTGCGGTTTCCGTAGCAGCCTGGATGGAGAGACAGGTCAACATCATCGTTGCCATGACCAGCAGAAATGCCAGTAGCGTGATGGTCTTGCCCTTTTTCCGTATGGAGTACAGGCAGGCCCGTTTCCATAAGCTCACTTCGCCGTCACCTCGTTTCTCCTGATAGTAAGTTTCTTTTGCATGGTTTGTTGTTGTACCTCCTTTGATTTTTGATGCCCTCTATCCGGGAACATCCAAAGAATACAACCGGAAAGTGGAGTTCAGGTGGAGTTGAGGTGGAGTTTTGATAAAGTTTAGGCCGGGCTGCCCTTACGGACTGCCCAGCCTGACTGATTTCTGATATTCAGAATGTAATAGTGAAACATACCTCGTCGGAGGTACTATCCATGCGAAAGGAAAATCCATGCCGCGCCAAAATCGTCTTGACAATGTAAAGGCCCAAGCCGCTACCGCCCGTGTCCCGACTGTGGGAGTGATCGACACGGTAAAACGGCTCAAATATCTTCTCCAAGTCGGCGCTGTCAATGGATATGCCGCTGTTTCTGACTTGCAGTGTGTTCTCTGTCAACTTGACACTGATTTCCGTCTGCGCTGGCGAATGAGTAACCGCATTGCTAATGATATTGGATACCGCCTTTTGCAGCAAGGCCATATCGCCCCGGCAAGTACAACCGGCTTCAATCTCTGCTTGAAAATTCTGCTCCCTGTCCTCTGCTGCTCCCTGCCATTTGCGGCAGCACTCCCGCACAAGCAGACTCAAGTCAATATCGGAGAGTGTCAAGTTGAAGTCATTTCCAGCCATACGGGAGGCCGACAGGATTTCTTTTACCAGCAGTTCCATATCATTGACTGTCCGCAGAGAGTGCCGGAGGTGTGTGTCACGATCTTTGTACTCGCCTACCTGATAGATCATTCCCTCCAACTCGCCCTTCAAAACGGTGATCGGCGTTTTCAGCTCATGAGAAACTGCCCGGAAAAAGTCTACCCGCAATTTTTCCTGCCGCCGTTCCTGCTCAATATCGGCTTGCAGTTTTTTATTTGCCGCAGACAGTTCTTTTAGGGTGCTGTCCAGCCGCGCCGCCATGGTATTG